>Ga0209541_10000050_pt1 | contig 184337 bp, 161 predicted proteins | sample RifCSPlowO2_01_FD_184027 | JGI IMG/M metagenome (GOLD analysis project Ga0209541, IMG submission 184027) | Groundwater microbial communities from Rifle, Colorado - Rifle CSP2_plank lowO2_0.1 (SPAdes) (version 2) | ecosystem: Environmental > Aquatic > Deep subsurface > Groundwater | place...
ATCTTTCAACGTCAATTTGAGGTTTGGCTTTTATGCTTTTCAGATACTTGGCAAGCAGCCACGAGCTGGACTGTATTTTCCCCCCTTGCCCGACGCTGAATATCATCTCGCAGCCGATCTTCTTGCAGACAGGCGCTTCGGGAATGTTGGTCGCTGTTCTGTCTCCGCCGTTGGCGAAAATATCCGGCTTTATTTTCATCAATTCACTGGAAACGCTCATATCGCTAGGATTAGGTTTGTGGTTGGTCAGGATAACTTCGTCAACTCCCTTTATGGCTTCGATTATTTCTTTCCTCTCGCCCTGATGCATAAAAATATGGCCCTTCTTTTTCTTGAGCCAATTGTCGTTGTTCAAAATTACGACCAATTTGTCGCCCAACTTTTTAGCGTCTTGAATTAACCTAATATGCCCGATATGAATCGGGTCCATCCCCCCGGATACCGCCACAATTACTTGCTTCCTTGAACTAACCTTTGTTGAAGTTTTATTTTTCATAATACCACAACTTACATTCTTAAATTCTCAAGAATTTGAGAATGATTTTAAGAATGTAATGAAAACGCGGCCGTAAGGCGACAATCTGTGCCTTACTGTATGTCCTTCGTATTTTTTCTCCACTAAACCCGCCTGCGTAAGCCGGCGAATGTGTTCCGATATGGTCTTAAAGTTGCATCGCAAGTTGGTTGATATTCCCTCAACGCTTATTCCCTCTTCGTCAGCAACAAGAAACAAGATCTCGATCCGCCGATGATTGGCAACACCCTTTAAATGACGTTCCATTTGTTTGGCTGTTTTTGGAGAATGTTTCTGATATTTTCGAATCGGCTTATTTAATTTAAATTTTGATCTCGGATAAAAAAGATTTCCACTCATAAAACAATTATATCATATTCTTAAATTCTTGTGCATATGAGAATATCTTTTATTTTTATTACTATGCTCCGTGGCATTTTTTATATTTTTTGGGGCTGCCGTCGGGATTAATTGCCCCACAGGGGCATGGATCATTACGACCCACCCTTGGTTGAGCTGTTGCTGGTCTGTGAGCTGGTTCATTAATTACTTCATTGTGCTTATGCTTTTCTTTCACAATATCAGGTCGTCTTTCTTGGGCCTTAACTTGTTGAGGCGCCTTCATCAATGAGACCTTAAATATAATATTTGCCACTTGTGATCCGATAGACGACATTAATTGCTGGAACATTTTTTGTCCTTCTATCTTGTATTCTACAAGGGGGTCTCTTTGACCGTAGGCGCGCAAACGGACGGAGTCGCGCAGGTACTCCATCGCTTCGATGTGGTCCATCCATAATTCGTCTATTGTCCTTATGAGAACCAGTTTCTCGAGTTTCCTCATATCTTCCCCGCCAAGCTCTTTTTCTTTGTCTTCGTAAAGCGTTAACGCTTTATCTATGACAAAATTTTTGGCGCTTTCCTTGTCGCCGGATCTTGCTTTGTCTGATAGCTCGCCGTGAATATCGGCGCCGGTCATTGCTTTGAAGTTCTCAGCTATTTCCTCCGTGTTCCATTCATAACTTGCGCCTTGCGTATGAATATCGAATAAATTCCCGATGCTGTCTTCTATAAATTCTTCTGTCTTGTCCCCGACATCGTCGGAAGAAACCGCTTCCCTTCTTAATCTATAAATCGCTTCCCTGTGCTTGTTCATTACGTCATCGTATTCGAGCACGTACTTTCTTATGTCAAAGTTGTGGCCTTCGATCTTTGACTGCGCCTGCTCTATCGCCCGCGATATTAATTTGTTCTCAATAACGTCGTCATCGCCCACGCCAAGCGTTTCCATAATGTTGTGGAGACGGTCGCCGCCGAAAACCCTGATAACGTCGTCCTGGGTAGAAACGAAGAACTGCGATGAGCCGGGGTCGCCTTGGCGTCCGGCGCGGCCGCGAAGCTGGTCATCTATTCGCCTCGCTTCGTGCCGTTCCGTGCCGATAACATGGAGGCCGCCGAGTTCGCGTACTTTTGCCGCCTCGTCCGGATCGGCAGGGTTGCCGCCAAGGATTATATCAACGCCCCGGCCGGCCATATTGGTCGCAACAGTAACCGCGCCGAACCGCCCGGCTTGAGCGTGCAGTTCCGCTTCTTTTTCATGCTGTTTGGCGTTTAATACGTTGTGAGGAATGCCTTCTCGCGAAAGCATGGCTGACAATAGTTCGTTCTTTTCTATCGATACCGTACCCACCAATACCGGTTGGCCCTCCCTGTGCTTTTCTCTTATTTCCCCCACAACCGCTCTGAACTTGCCTTCTTCGTTCTTATATATCTTGTCCGGCCTGTCTTTTCTTATCAGCGGCTTGTTGGTCGGTACATCAACAACGTCAAGGGTATAAACTTTATGGAACTCTTCAGCGGAAGTTCGCGCCGTACCGGTCATACCTCCAAGTTTTTTGTAAAGGCGGAAATAGTTCTGGAATGTGATGGTAGCCAAAGTACGCGATTCTTTTTGTATCTTCACGCCTTCTTTGGCCTCAACCGCTTGATGCAATCCTTCAGACCAGCGCCGGCCCGGCATCATCCGACCGGTAAATTCGTCAACAATTATTACTTCACCGTCTTTTATCACATAGTCCCTGTCTCTTTTGAAGAGCACCTGTGCTTTGAGCGCCTGCTCCAGATGGTGTACGTATTTAACCCCTCCTTCATTGTATATGTTGTCCATCCCCAATGCTTTTTCTACTTTTTCTATACCCTTCTCGGTAATCGATACTGCTTTTAATTTTTCGTCCAGATTGTAATCCTCGGCCTCGTTCAAACGCGGCCCAATACGGGCGAAGGTCTCATATAATTTGCCCGAGTCCTCATCGGGAGCGGAAATTATAAGGGGAGTTCTTGCCTCGTCAATCAGAATAGAGTCAACTTCGTCGACGATCGCGAAGTGGTGTCCCCGTTGCGACATCTGCTCTGACACATAAGCCAAATTGTCGCGTAGATAGTCAAAGCCGAATTCATTGTTCGTGCCGTAGGTTATATCCGCAGCATACGCCTCTCTGCGGGTCACAGGACGCAAGAATTCGTAAACAACCCTGAACGAACCTTCTTCATCGCGGATCTTGTCTTTCTCCGTATGAGACGGATCGTATAGATATGCCGAGTCGTGATTGATGCAGCCGACCGTAAGTCCGAGGGCGTTGTAAACCTGCCCCATCCAGGCCGCGTCGCGGCGGGAAAGATAATCATTCACGGTCACGACGTGAGCGCCTTTGCCCTCAAGAGCGTTCAAATACACCGGCAGGGTCGCCACAAGCGTCTTACCTTCGCCTGTTTTCATCTCGGCTATCTTGCCTTGGTGCAGAACGATACCGCCCATCAACTGAACGTCGAAATGACGCTGGTTAAGCGTCCTTTTCCCCGCTTCTCTAACCGCCGCAAACGCCTCAGGCAATATGTCGTCGAGTGATTCGCCTTTTGACAATCTCTCTTTAAACTCCTGACTCTTTGCCCCCAACTCACGACCTGAAAGCTTTTCTAATTCCGGCTCAAGCGAATTTATCCCCGCTAAGCGGGGTTGGAGAGATTTGATATATCTAGCATTAGCATCGCCAAAAACCTTAGATAGTATCGACATAATAATTGATGCATTGTAGCATCTTCGCTGATTATTTTCCAGTTTAAAAAAGCGGCATTTCTGCCGTTTTTTCATTCCTTGGTTTTTCTTGATATGTCCGTTGTTTTACTTTTAAACTTCTTTATCTGCTGCTGGAGTTCGTTCTTTACGTCAACAATGGCGTTGCGCAAGTCCTCGTGCTGGCAGGTCGCCCGTAGCAATTTACCGCCTGCTTTTAAATTAACTTCGGCGTAATATACTCTGCCGGAACGATGATGCTTTGACGGTTTGCCTATCTCAACGCGCGCTTCAATAAGATCATTTCTCCGAGAGGGACCCGTGCGAAGCCGGGTCTCGGTAGGGTCTTTCAAAAATTTTTCCAATCCTCCAATCTTATCTTGAATAAAAACATCAAGCGCGTCATCTAAAGAAATATTCTTTGTAGAAATCAAAATTTTCATCCCGTTAGAAGTCCGTCTTATTCAGCACAGAGCTGGTTTTGAACAGAACTTTGTTTTTAGTTATACCCGTTAATACCTTTAAGAAAAAATTTCAAGAAATTTTTTCTGCCTAGGACTTCTAACGGGATTCATTACAACCAAATCATATTCCAAAATAAAAAAACTTTCAACTTATGAACAGAAATTTCTGTACAATAGTTTTTTGTAAGCGTAAATTTAAATTATGAGTAACGGAAATGGAAAAAATGGTAACGGGAACGGATATCACGAGGAAAAACCGAAATATAAATTCTTGTTCATCTCTCACGAGGCATTGAGCGGTGACTTAGCATGGAAGGTCCAAAACGAAGGACACGAAGTGAAATGCTGGATAGCGGAGGCAACCGATGAATATGACGGAGTTCTGACAAAGGTCGGCGGAAATTGGAAAGACCATATTGACTGGGCAGATGTGGTTGTGTTTGATGACACCGGTTTCGGCAAAGAAGCCGACGTTTTACGAAAAGCCGGCAAAGCGGTCGTTGGCGGGAGTGAATATTCGGATAAATTGGAGATGAACCGAGAGTTCGGCCAGTCAGAAATGAGACGGCTCGGAATGTTGACCCTGCCGTCGTGGGATTTCAGCAATTATGACGACGCCATCAAATTCATTACCGAGAATCCGGGACGTTACGTATTCAAACCATCAGGAAAGGTATCGAGTGATTGGAGCGGTTTCCTTCTACTGGGAAAAGAAGATGACGGAAAAGACCTGCTCGAGATCCTCAATTACAACAAAAAGGTTTTGTCCAAGAATATCAAACACTTCCAGCTGCAGAAACATGTTTCCGGAGTTGAAGTGGGCGCTTCGGCTTTTTTCAACGGCGAGAAGTTCGTCACGCCTGTTTTGGTTTGTTTCGAACACAAGCGGCTCTTTCCCGGGGAACTGGGGCCAATGACCGGAGAGATGGGTTCATCAATGTTCTGGTCAGAGCCGAATGTTCTTTTCCGTGATACAACCGCAAGAATGGAAGAGGACCTGCGCAAGGCAAAATACGTCGGCTACATAGATATCAATTGCATCGTCAACGGACGGGGCATCTATCCCCTTGAGTTCACTTGCCGATTCGGCTATCCGACGATAAACATTCAGCAAGAAGGAATTCTCTCCGAATGGGGTGAATTTTTGCACACGATCGCAAATCATCAGGACTTTAATCTGCGCGCAAAAAGGGGTTTTCAGATAGGCGTGGTCATCGTCACCCCTCCTTTTCCGTACGACGATCCGTGGGAGACGGAAATGCACAAGGACATATCGATACTATTCCGAAGGTCCAGTACCGAGGGAATACACATTAGCGACGTTAAAATGGTAGACGGCGTATGGCGCACTGCTGGCCACTCGGGATACCACCTGATAGTCACCGGCTCAGGCGCAACGATGGAAGAAGCCCGCCGACAGGCCTACGGGCGCATAGAGAACATAATGCTGGTCAATATGATATACCGCACCGACATCGGCGCAACTTGGTATGAGGACTCTGACCGTCTCCGAAGTTGGGGCTATCTTGATCAGGTAAAATGGCCGTTAGATTAGATTAAAATCCTCTCGGTCCGATTGGCTACAAGATCGGCGCCGGCGGCTGCCATAGAAAATCCGAAATATTTGGCGAATATCTTGTCCAGAATGTTCCTAAGATTAAGTCCCTCATTCAAAGACACTCGATTTCCAAACGTCTGCGGCTCGGTAAGTAAGTAGGCATTCGTCTCGTCCTCAATAACATTTTCCCCGTAACCCATCTCGCGGAGAGCAACTTTGATCACGCCGGGTTTGTGCGCGTTCAGGCAATTGAGCACATCCCTTCTGTAATCACTATTCGTAAAAAACGCGCCGTGTACAAACTCGTGTTTGATGGTATCGGCGCATTCTTTGTCTTGTGACGTAGCGCCGATAATATAAAAATTGCCCCCGACGTTCTTGAAAAAATTAAGAAGGTTATTTTCTCTGTCAGTTAAAGGGTCGAACCCGCCGTTCCTGAACGGCTCGAGCACCCACGACGGGATATTAAACCCGGCCCAGTCCTGGCAGTAGGTAAAAGCCCCGAATTCAGAAGCATACCAGGCCGCAAATTCATCCGCCGAAAAGGCCCTGCCGCCAAAAACCGGGGATTCGTAATACTCCTGGAACCGCATAAAAGTGGCAGCAAGGTCTTGACGGGTTTTGGATTCTATTAGATAGATGGGGTATCCCATAGCGTCCCCATCTTGGCAGAATTTTTGTCCTACGCAATATGGACAAAACTAGAAAAAGTTGTCTATTTTTCCAGCCAAAAAGTATAAGTTTTATATGTATCGAATTTTGAAAAAAATTGAGTTTTAAATCGAAGCGCCGGCGGATCACTACCTTCTAAATCGCAAGTTTTATATCCGCCCCGTTTTATCCATTCCAGATCTTCCATAAGCAAAGCCAGCCCCAGATCCTTAATGGAAAAATCATGAAGACCGATTGCCGCTGACCATTCGTTCGGTTTGTTCGGCGTTTCCCAGCCGGCGTTAAAACCGACCGCTTTTCCGTCGACGAACATCACTCTGGCGCTATCCGTTCCCCTGAAATTCCCGTCTATCATATTGTGATAACGAACCGGAAAGAGTTCCTCAATACCGGCTTTAGTTCTATCGTCCAGCCACCGGTCAACTATCCCGTTGAGATCATTTTTATCAACCGAAATTGCTTCTCTTATCTCAACCTTGTGTTCTCTGTTGAATTTGCTTAATGCGTTGCGGATCTCCTTGAAATGCCCTCCCGGAAGTTCGGGGTCGAATAAATTCATATCCGCCACCGGCCAGACAATATCGTAATCGAACTTGTAATTATCGGGGTATAAGTTCCGGATAATATCGTGAGCTTCATCCCGAAGGTCCAAAAATCTGATACGTCTATCCGGGTCAAAAAGTGTTTTCAAAAATTCGCCGATAACTTCCTGATATTTGTTTATGGGAGCGATCGGGTCGCTTATCGCAACCAACCCATTCTTGTTTTTGTAGTACCAAACGGCATATCCGTCGTCCCAAATTGCCACCCTAGGTTCTCCTTCATCCGAACAATACATCAGCCAATCAAAGTTATGATCCGGCGTGTGGCCGTATTTTTCCACAACTGACTCTATCAACTCGCGTTCTTCGACAGGATTTTCTACTATTCTCATTTTATCTTGTTATGTCGGCTCCTGTTTTGTAAGTATTGAGTTCCAGGTCGTTGATAATAAATATGGCATTCCAGTCACGGCCGGAGGCGTCCCACTGCTGGGGCGTGATATCGAGCCAATGCTTTGTGCCATCGGGCCAAACGGCGTAAACCTTTTCATCGTTCACATATCTGACATAATTAGCCGTCGTGAACGAATGGAATGTCGCCTCGTCAACTTCTATCGCTTTGGCGGCGTCCAAGTGGCCGTAAAGAGCGATTATTTCCGGCCTTAAGTATCTCTTATATTTCCCTTCAATGACATAGGTCTCGTTCTCTATCGCTTTTTTGATAAGCACCCCGTCTTTGAGAACTGAGCCAAAATCGATGCCGAGTGTCTTTTCTTCAAACTTCATAGTCAGAGTTAAAAACGATGGAACTTCTTCTTTTCCGAAATCAGATATTTTCTTATCGTTGATGGGGAAAATAAAGAAATATTGGAGACCTCCCGGATCATTTACGTAAAACTCTTTGTCTAAAACACTGAACCGCCCTAAGTTGTCAGCGTAGGCAAATCTAGAATTAAAAGCAGGAGATAGTTTGATGGCTTTATCTCCAGACAAAGCGCCGCTAACTAAAAATTTATGTCCGTATCCTTGCCACGGTTTGAGAGAGTAATCAAAAACGGACGACTCTGACCCGGACAATATCGTCAGACGCTGGGGAGAGGCCTTGAAATTTTTAAGACCGGCGTTAGAGTAAGTAAATCTAGAATCCACAGAGCCGTCGTTAATATAATTCGCCGCCAGCCAGCCCGCAAAAACATCCGCAAATCCCTCGCTGGCGTCCCGACTTGCCAGCGAGAGATTTATAGACGAGATACCGGCCAAATTGGTTTGAAGTGTTTCTCGCAAAAAACCGGCCCCGTATTGATCTACGATGTACTCGGCAAAAAGCGCCACCGAAGAATAATCCAACGACACATTGGGCCATTCAGTCAAACTGTCGGATGGATTGTCAAAAAACGTTTCCGCCCGCCTTTCAAGGTTCGAGTTATTAAAAATGTTATTATAACCGATCAGCGTAACGGAATACTCTGACCGCAATTCGTTCAGCCACACGTCTTCGGTTACATCTCTTAATAATTCTTTCTGATTAAAAGATATGAGATGCTGGAACTCGTGAGCCAAAAAAATTCTAGTATAAGAGTTAGACACCGATTCGGCGCTAATGACCACCATTTCTCTTTCGTTGGAGTCGGGAGCCGATGTTTTCGGATAACCGTTGGATGTGCTGAAATATCCGCCATTCCCGGATTTTAATTGTTCTAGAAGAATTGTTATACGATTATCGCCATCTACTCCCGGCTTTGGTTCCTGACCCCAGAACGACGTCTCTGTCGGATATATGGTGGCGTCAAAGTCCGAGGCCAGCTCGCTGATGCCCGACATTAAATTTTGTCTGCCCGAAAAACCAAGAGTGTTCCAGTAATCATCGTCCACGTAAAAATAAGCGTTCTCGCTTATATGACGCAAGGTTGCTGTCATTGAACTTCTGCCCAATTTGTCAAAACCCTCATTTACCGAAAAACTGACATTCTGCCCCTGCGCATCGGCAAACGCGGAGGAAAACATAAAAAACGGCATTATAATTGCCGCTATTATTAGCAACGTCTTTAGGGATTTGTTCATTTTCCCATTATACCTGTTTCTTGAGCCAACCCTCAAGAGAGACGCGCGGTTTCCAGCCCAAAAGTTTTTCTGCTTTAGAAATGTCGGCCAATGTCACCCTTGACTCCCCGGGTCTCGGCGGTATGTAAATATGTTTTTCGTCTATCATTTTGGCGACCTCATTAACCGAGTAATTATGTCCGGAGCCGATGTTTATCAAATGGCCTATCGCTTTTTTGGATTTCATAGCCGCGACATTCGCTCTTGCCACGTCGACGACATAAGTAAAGTCCCTCAGCTGCTTACCGTTGCCGACTATTGTAAGCGGTTTGCCGGATTTTTTCTGTTTCAAGAATATTCCGATAACGGTTGCGTAAGCGCCTGTGGTAGATTGCCTTTCTCCATAAACATTGAAATATCGTAAGCACACGACCGGTAAGCCGTACAAGGAATGAAAAAGCTCGCACATCTCCTCGCCCATATACTTAAAAAGAGCATAAGGGTTTTTCGGCTGCGCAATCATATCTTCCTTAAGCGGCAGTTTCTTCTGGTCACCGTAGGCAGACGAGGACGCAGAATATACCACTTTCTTAACACCGCTTTCTTTGGCGGCAAGAAGTACGTTGAAAGTTCCGAGAACATTATTATCAAATGATTCGGCGGGGTTGATTATAGATGGCTGAATTCTCGGCTGGGCGGCAAGATGAAATACGCAATCAATGCCCCTGAACAAGGGTTTTATTTTTTTATAATCTCGGATGTCCAGCTTATGGAATTTGGCTTCAGGGTTTAGGTATTCCCTTTTCCCCAGCGACAAATTATCAATAATTATTACTTTGTGACCAAGACGAATAAGCTCATCTGTAATATTCGAGCCGATAAATCCCGCCCCGCCTGTCACTAAACATTTCATAATATTAAAGATAATGTTTTATTACTTTTTTGCAACTAAAAATCCCGCAGAAACGGGATTATTTCATATTCCTTTTCTTTTTCAAAATAATTTCCTGATCGTGCTTGGAAACATCTTCTACGGTTAAATTCTGCAATTCAAGAAGTCCGACATTGTAGTCCCAGACCGATTCAAGAAACGAGATTGTGCGGTTTAACCTTTTGTTTATCGAAAACTGTAGAGATTTGATCTTGCTCTTACAAAACTCGGTAAACGCCCTAAGGTCTTTCGGAAAACAGAACCCCCCGTATCCCCGATATGAACCGTGATTCACATCCAGCCACGCCGGCCCGATCCTCGGATCGGCACTAAGGGCGTCTCTGACGTTCTCATAATTTACTTCCAAACCATCACAAGTTCTGATGGCGTCGCATACATCAAAGAGCATATTCCCGAAACTTACTTTGATCGCGCCAAACACGTTTGAGGCGTATTTGATCACTTCAGCTTCCGTCGCGGTGTGACCTCTGACTTGATAAGTAGAGACCAGCCACGGACTTTGGTAATACGACACCGGCAGAAGATTCATAACGGTTAAAGCGACGTCTTTGCTCTGTTCGGTATAGCCGACTAACTGCCGAACCGGCTTTAGAAAATCCTCCCACGCCTGTGATTCTGTAAGAAATTCCGGATTGAACAAAAACTTATGCTGCGGGTGCTTTTTCTGAAGACAATCGGTCGTTCCCGGCGGGACGGTTGATTTGATGACAATGATTTTCTCCCCCTTTATGCCGGCGACCACACTTTCAACAATGGATGTGTTGCAACCGCCATCGGGATTTGGCGGAGTGGGAACAGAAATAAAAATAATATCGGCCAAGTTATAATCGTCGAAATAGCCCTTGGTCGGATCGGCATCATAACAGAAAAGATCAACTCCACGCTTATAGCCGCGCTTTTCCTCAAACCATTTGCGTATCGGCTCGCCGACCATCCCCAAACCGATTATCCCAATTTTCAAGTTACTAGACGTTTCAGCCATTGAAACCTGCCTCAGTTTTTCAGTTTAAACAGGATAATACCACACACAAATACTTTAACAAGAGACCTTTACTTTTTTAAATTTTTTGATAGAATTTAGATTAATTTAATGAAGAAATTCCTGCTATTCATATCAGACCTTGCCATACTTTTTGGCTCTCTTTTGCTGACTCTTTATTTAAGATACGGACAAGCATTTTCAGAAAAACTGGACTTTCACCTTGTCCCCTTTTCTTTGATATTCGCCGTTTGGCTTGTGGTTTTTTACATTGCCAATCTATACGAGCCGGCAATACTGCGGAATAACATCTACTTCTACTCCTCACTGCTCCAGTCAATCGTTGTCGCGTCCGCGATATCCGTAATTTTCTTTTACCTTGTCCCGTTATTCAGCATAGCTCCGAAAACTAATCTCGCTATTTTTATCGCTATTTTCACGGGCATGGAGTTTGGCGCGAGATTCGGCTTTAATAAGATATTCGAGAAAAAATTCAAGAAATCAGTGCTTATCGTCGGTTTGAACAAACAATCATTCGAGCTGGCCCAATTTATCAAAAATAATCCCCAACTCGGGTACGACTTAAGGTGCGTAGTCGATCTTACTCCTAATCGGCCGGACGAAGACGAAGAGGAGTTCAAAAAATTTGGAATTATTCAGGGTTTGGATAACCTGGAAAAGCAAGTTAAAAACGAAAAAATAGACACAATCGTCATAAGTCCGGAAGCGTATCAAAATTCAGAGACGATAAATATATTCTACAAATCCCTTGAACAGAAGATATCATTTTTCAACTTGGCATCATTCTACGAACGGCTGACCGGCAAGGTTCCGCTGGGAGCCATCAACCAGATCTGGTTCCTGGAAAATCTGTCAGAGGGCAAAAAAAGAGGGTACGAATTAACAAAGAGAGTGTTTGATACCGCCTTTGCGGTCATCATCGGAGTTGTTTCTCTCGTCTTATATCCGCTCATAGCGTTGGCTATCAAAACAAGCTCTTCCGGTCCAGTATTTTACAAACAAAAACGATTTGGCCAATCGGGCAAAACTTTTGAGATTCTGAAATTCAGAACAATGCGCCGGGACGCGGAAAAGGAAACGGGGGCCGTATGGACCACCGAGAACGACCCGCGAATAACACGAGTCGGCAATTTCTTGAGAAAAACCCGCCTAGATGAATTCCCGCAGGTTTGGAATATATTGAGAGGCGAGATGTCTTTCGTGGGACCCAGAGCCGAAAGACCCGAGTTCCATGAGCTGTTGCAAAAAGATGTTCCGTTCTACGAAGAAAGATATCTCATCAAACCGGGCCTTACCGGCTGGGCGCAGATCAACTTCCACTATGGCTCATCAGTTAAAGATGCCGCGGAGAAATTAAAATACGACCTCTACTACATAAAGAATCGTTCGCTTCTTCTGGACCTCGGTATAATTTTGAAAACAATTCGAATCACCCTCAAACAGGCGGGAAGGTGATTATTTTAATCTCCACGGCAGCCAAATCGCTTCCCAGATTATTTTAGATGACATTTTTGACTGGCCTTCTCGACGCTCACTGAATAATATGGGGTATTCAACAGCGCTACAACCGACTTTGAAGAGACGATATTTAAACTCCACCAAAAAAGCGTAGCCGTCTGAGTTTATTTCATCCAAATTTATTTTTCTCAAAATATCCGCACGATAAGCGTTGAATCCTGTCGTGGCATCCATAATAGGAAGCCCCAGAATTGTTTTGACGTAAAAATTGGCAAACTTGCTCAACATTTGTCTGAAAAAACTCCAATTCTTAACTCCCCCGCCTTTTACATAGCGTGACCCTACGGCAACGTCGTAATCTTTAAGTTTATCCAAAAGAGCCGGCACAACGTTAAAATCATGCGAGAAATCGGCATCCATCGTCACCAGAAAATCATAGTCCCCTTCAAGCGCCCGCTTAAATCCGTCTATGCTTGAGCGTCCGTAGCCGTAATTTGACGTTCGCGTGAGAATAAAAAGATTGCCGTATTTCTGTTTTAATTTTTCAACCAGTTCTTGAGTGCCATCGCTTGAGTTATCATCAACGACCAGAACCGAAATATCCGGCATCAAACCAAAAATCGCCGGAATCAACTTTTCCAGGTTTTCTCTCTCGTCAAGAGTCGGAATTAGAATTATTGATCTGTTGATCATAAATTAAAAAATTTAAATTTTAGTTTTTAAATTTCTGACAAGATAAATATACGACACCAAATGCGATACCGAAAACCAAATCGTCACCATTATAACGCTTCCCCACAAACCGTATGACTTAATTAGCCACAATCCCAAAGGGATACCCGCGCCGAGAATAACTGAATTTATTAATATTGAGACCTTAACCTTATTGATGGCTCTCCACATCGGCCCAAGCCCGACTCCAATGCCAAATAACGACCCATACGCGATAAGTCCGAAAATGTATTTGATGCTGGGAATATAGCTCTCGCCGTAAAGGATCTTAAACGCGACCGGCGAGACAACCGCCGCGCCGACAGTCAGCAAAACCGACAGTCCCAAAGAATAAAAAGAAACTTTCTTGAAATTATTATACAACTGCTTCTTGTCCTCAATCTGAATTTTAGGAAACTCAACATTGAGCAGAATTGAAATAGGCCCGAGCAAACTTAACACCAGATTGACATAACCAAAAGCAAGCTTGAAAAAAGACACTTCCGAGGCCGTGACATAAACACCCGTAAGAATCACCGGCAAGGCCATATATACATTGCCCATGTTCCTGTCCAACGCCACCCAAAAAGTAAATCCGAAGTATTTTCTAATATCGGCCTTGGCGACAGATACTAAAAGGCGATTTAATTTGGGAAAAAGCAATTCGCCTTTTGAAATATTCGCAAACAATACGGCAGATATGACAAAAATAATCATCGCCCCCGCCAATTGCCCGCTAACGGCTCCCAGCACTCCGAATCCGATTAAAACGAATATCAAAGATAGTATGTATCTCAACGATTGATCGGACAAGATAAGCAACCCCAACGACTTGACCCTCCCCGTAACCTGGAAAGAAGAGTACGCAAGAGTGAACAAGAGCGATGAAAAGACGGATGCGACAACCACGATAGCGGCATAAATGCCTATGACAGAATTGCCGTATAATCTGTCCGCGATATTCGGCAGGAAGGCAGAAATTAAAATAACTACAAGCGCGGCAAGAAAAGTTATCTTGAGCATAAAGCTCAAAATATTTTCAATCTCAACGCTATCCTTCCGAGCGTAAGCCCTCCCCAACAAACTGGATACCGCCTCCTGAATACCCATTCCCAACACCAAACTGGTCATACCGGCCATCCCGATAGCAAGAGCATAAATACCAAAAAGCTCCGGCTGTAAAAGTCGGGCAATGACTATCCCAATAACCGCCTGAACAATGGTTCCGCTAAAACTCCCCGCCTGAAGCGTGACCACATTTCTAATAAACCAGTGCCGTTTCAGGTCTAAAATTTTATCTCGGAGTTTTATCAATAATTTTTCATGCCAAAACATAGGCCGATGCGGGGCCTTTGCCGACTTGTTTGATAATTTTCAATTTCTTTAAGCGCTGGAGATGGGCTTGCGCGGTTCGTTTGGGACACTCAAGAACATCCACGACATCGCTCACGGCGATTCTGCCTATCTGATCCAGGAACTCAAGAATCTTGATTTGATCTTTATCGAGGTAGATTTGAGCATGAAGCTTGTCGTCAATTTTTCTTAAAGCAAGAGAGGTGACTTTTGTCCTCACATTATCAATTTCTTCTTTGAAGCCCTTTACGAAATACTCAAGCCACGGCGTGATATCGGTTTTGCGCTGTTCGTAGTTCTCGCCAACATTGATTGCTTTGTAGTATGCCGGCCGATCTTTATTATAGTAGTCCTCCAGTGCGAAGAGCCGTCTGAAATCAAAACCGCGTTGGTAGAGAAGGAGCGTAGCCAAAGCCCGAGCGGTCCGGCCATTACCGTCAGCGAAAGGGTGAATGGCTGCGATTTCTTGGTGGGCGATTCCGGCCACAATTGCCGGATGAACATCTTGCTTTTCGCTTTCATGTATCCACAGGATCAGGTTAGTCATAAGTTTCTTGACCATTTTTGCCTCGGGTCCCGTGTACACTATTTCATCGGGAAAGCCGAACCGCCGCCTCACAACATATACCGGCCTATTGCGATAATTACCACACTGCTCATCCGGCAAGGTTTTATCAGTAACGAGTTTGTGAATTTTTAATACAACCCTCCCGATAAGCGGCTGCTTTTTTTGAACAACCTGCTCGATATATCGGAGGGCTTTGAGATAATTCTGTGCCTCGTAAATATCACGGTTCGGGGCATCTACTTTTTTATGGGCATAGACTGCCTCCACCTGATGGATATTCAGCTGATTGCCTTCTATGTGGGTGGAGCTATGCGTCATTCGAATCAACGCCTGCCGGCGGAGGCGCAGCTCCTGTTTTGGCAGAAGTTTGGCGCGATCAATGGCCGCCTTTGCTTCGGCAATGGCGGTGAGCATACCTACGATTTTATCTGTAAGTTTATACTGCGGTTTGAATGGCATATGTACACATTATACTTCGTATAATAACTTCGTTCGGATGAACTGAAAGTAAGCTTTCAATCATCCTTACTAGTTATTATAACTCTTTTAATGGAATCACGCAATAATTGCGCAATAAATTGCGCAGGGGTTTGAACTACATCAAATTTGTGGTTTTTAACTCAATTTTTCCTTTCTGGAGAATAAAAATATGGCAATCGCCGTCCAAAACGGCAAAAGATAAATATAGATATTGGGCCAGAAATTATGTCCGAAATAATTCCATATCGGCAGGAACACGAAGAAAGAATCAATAAATACCAGCCACATCAACCAGCGATATTTCAGCAAATAACTGACCGAGGCCAAAGCGAACAAAGTCGTCATCGGCAAAAGATATTTTGAAAAAGAAAATGTCAAACTGCCAACAAGCAGAAAATTCAAAACTATCGCTAAAATAATTTCTTTTCGCATCCTTATCCCCTCGCCCGTATTGAGGTTAAACCTCCACCTAAAGAGGTTTAACCTCAATGGCGCCAACAATGCCAGAGCACCCAATATTATAACCAAAGGCGAGACCATTATCTTGCGAAAGTGCAAAAGTAAATTAGCGCCAACTCGTAAAAACCCTTTAATCCCAGCAGTAAAACTCTCCCTCAACGGAGGCGGATTGCCGGTGTCAAAATTACCCTGATAAGAGTTAATAGCCGCGTTATTTATCGGATGGCCGACTTGATAATAACTGGTTGCCAGGTAAACAAGGCCGACGGCCAGTCCCAATAAGAAAAACCATTTTGTCTTCTTTCTGACCCACAAATCAGAAGTAAATAACGGTAAAAGTACCAAGGCAAACGGCTTGACTATCCCGCCAAAAGCCCAGACCAGGGGCGTCCAGGATCTTTTATGAATACTTCCGTAAATAATAAGCAGTATAAAAAACAACAGTGCCGCCTCTTGAAAACCCATCATCAAGGTCGTGTAAGGATATGGGGTCATCAGAAAAATGAGCAAACCATACACCCCCGCTTTGTTGCTGTTAAATATGTCGCGAGCAATCAGATAGATCAAAGGCACGGACATTAACACCAGAAACATTGAAGTATAAGCGATCGAAAGGTGACTACCAGTAAGCCAAAAGAACGGAACGGATAATATTGAGAGTCCGTGAAAACCGTAAAAGGACTTAAAATCAATTTTCCCTCTAGCAAGCGATTCCGCAAAACCTTCATAGTTCTGACCGTCCGCGGAGAGTCCGCCGGGGGGGGTAACCAGCAAAAAATAAACAGCCATAACCGCCATTACCAGAATTACTAACTTGTATTCTTTAATCATGCTTCATCATTTTTGACTGCCACAATACGATTCTTCTGGCGACTCTAAGGAGCAGTTTTTTAACATTCATTTTGTAAGAATTATACCGCATATATGAACGAAAAGTCAAAAATCAATATTGCCAAAAACCGAAAAACAATCTACCATATCACGGTATGATGAACAGACAAAAAATTGCCTTAATTACCGGCATCACGGGACAAGACGGTTCCTATCTTGCAGAGCTTCTTTTGAAAAAGGGATATGTTGTGCACGGCTTGGTAAGACGCTCAAGCACGATGAACCGCGACAGAATCAAGCACCTGCACGATGATCCTAAAACATACGGCAAAAAATTATTTTTTCACTACGGCGATCTGGCTGATGAGTCCAGTATTAGAGAGATTATTTATAAAACAAGGCCGGATGAAATTTATAATTTAGCCGCTCAAAGCCACGTCAAAATCTCTTTTGACATACCCGAATACACCGCCGATATTACCGGAAAGGGTGTTCTGGCGATTCTTGAGGCAATAAGAGATTTTCAAACCGAAACCGGCAGGAAAGTGAAATTTTACCAGGCCTCATCTTCTGAAATGTTCGGCGCCTCTCCCCCGCCACAGGACGAAAACACGAAATTCAGCCCCCAAAGTCCGTATGGCATTGCCAAGGTCTTTGCTCATAATACAGCCAAGTTATACAGAGAGGCCTACGGAATTTTTGCCGTCAATGGCATTCTCTTTAATCACGAGTCGCCAAGACGGGGAGAAAATTTTGTCACAAGAAAAATAACAATAGGAATCGCCAGAATAAAAGCCGGTTTGGACAAAAAATTATATCTCGGCAACCTAGACGCTAAACGCGACTGGGGTTACGCGCCTGAATATATGGAGGCGGCATGGCTTATGATGCAAAAGCCAAAACCCGACGATTATGTCATCGGCACCGGCGAAACACACACGGTGAGAGAATTCGTAGAACTGGCCTTCAAAGAAGCGGACCTCGGCGACTGGAAAAAATACGTGGAAATAGACCCTCAATACTACCGCCCCGCGGAAGTCAATATTCTTGTCGCTGACGCCAGAAAAGCGAAAAAAATATTAAAATGGCAACCAAAGACCAAATTCAAAGACCTCGTTAAGATAATGGTGCGGGCAGATATTAATGAGATTAAAAAATAAAAAAATACTCGTAACGGGAGGTGCCGGATTTCTCGGCTCTTTTGTGGTACAAAAGTTGTTGGAAAGGGGCGTGCCGAAGAAAAATATTTCTATTCCCCGCTCAAAGGACTTAGACCTACGCAAATGGGAAAATTGCGTGAAGACAGTCAAGGGCCAGGATATTGTAATCCACCTTGCCGCAGTAGTCGGCGGTATCGGATATAATCAAAAAATTCCAGGCCAGATGTTTTATGATAACCTAATGATGGGCGCACAGCTTATGGAAGCAACCCGTCAAACCAGCGTAGAAAAATTTGTTGCCATAGGCACGATATGCGCATATCCCAAACACACACCCGTTCCTTTTGCCGAAACATCTCTTTGGCATGGCTATCCCGAAGAAACGAACGCGCCTTACGGCTTGGCTAAAAAAATGCTCCTTGTTCAAGCCCAGGCCTATCGTCAGCAATATGACTTCAACGCAATTTATCTCTTGCCCGTCAATTTATACGGGCCCGGAGATAACTTCAGCCCCGAAAGTTCTCACGTCATTCCCGCGCTTATAAAAAAAGTCGTTGACGCGCAAAAAGCCGGACAAAAATACATAGACGTCTGGGGTACGGGCAAGGCGTCAAGAGAATTTTTATATGTTGAGGACTGCGCCGAAGGAATAGTTCTGGCAACGGAAAAGTACGACAAATCCGGCCCGGTGAATCTCGGCGCAAACAGAGAAATAAAAATAAAAAACCTGGTAAAGACCGTCTGCAAACTAATGGATTTCAAGGGAGAGGTCCGCTGGGACAAAACCAAGCCCGACGGCCAACCAAGAAGAATGGTTGACGCCACTTTGGCCAAAAAAGAGTTCGGATTCCGCTCAAAAACTGATTTTGAAAAAGGACTTAAAAAGACAATAGAATGGTATCTTAATCAATTAACCTAATTACTCTAATTACCTTAGAATAATTAGGTCAATTAGAATAATTATATATGACCATTTGCTACTTAAACTTAACTTCCCATATACCGGCGCGAGACACCGTTTACTTAAAAGGGTTTAAAGAAAACGGGGTTGAAATACTGGAATGCCGAGATGATTCTCCCGGCCCCGTTAAATTTTTGAAACTTTACAAAAAGCACAAGAGTTTGGGAGGAAAATATGACATAATGCTGGTTGGCTACTCTGCTCATATTTTAGTTCCTTTTGCTCGGTTCATAACGAGCAAAAAAGTTATCTTCAACGCCCTCTGCTCTCTCTATGAAGGAAATATTATTTCCAGAGGGAAAATGTCAATATTTCTTCCTTTCCAAATAATTTATAATTGGCTCATAGATGTCATTGCTTTTAACTCAGCCCATCTGAATCTGCTTGAAAGCGAAGAGCAGGTCAAATTTATTTCCAAAACGTTTCTAATCCCGAGAAAAAAACTGCTTAAGGCCTGGACCGGGGTTGACGACTCTTTGTTTTACAATGATCCTGAAATAAAAAAACTGCCGGCGTTCACTGTTTTGTTCCGGGGAGCGTTCCTGCCCGAATCCGGAATTGAATACGCCGTTGAAGCCGCAAGAATATTGAAAGATCAAAATGTAAACCTAAGGATCGTGGGCGGCAAGGGGCCGTTAGTTCCAATGATCAAAAAAGGGTTAGAGGAATACAAACTAAGCAATGTTGAATGGATATCAGGACCCAAAATATCTTTTGATGAACTGCGCCGGAAAATACAAGAATGCCACCTCTCTCTCGGCCAGTTGTCTGCTCACGACCGGCTGAATAGAACTGTCCCCCACAAAGCGTACGAGACAATGGTTATGAGAATCCCCTATCTTACCGCGCGCAACAAAGCCGTCCTGGAATTATTTAAAGAAAACGAAACCTGCTTCTGCTGTAACCCGGCCGACGCGGAGAATCTGGCAAAAAGAATACTGGAAATTAAAAACAATCCGGGACCGGCGGCGCAAGTCGCGGAAAATGCCTATCAGTTATATACGAGAGGGCTTACTCCAAAAATTTTAGCAAAGAAGGTGCTTGATTTTATTAGAATAATATAAGAGAATAGCCATTATCCACCAAAACTATGAGTAAAGAAGTGTTAAAAAGAACAACCTGCCGAGTATCCAACGAGAAGTTGGTTGATTTGTTTTCTTTGGGCGATACTTATGTGTCTGATTTTTTAAAGCCGAACGACAAACCTAGAATTGCCCGCGCGGAGTTAAAGCTTTGCCTTGCTCCCAAATCAGGGTTAGTTCAACTATCGCACACAGCGCCTCTGGATACTATGTATCGCGAATATTGGTATCGTTCCGGCACCAACGCCACGATGACTAAAGAGCTTGAACAAATAGCCCGCTCAACCCAGGACCTTATCAAAACCCAGCCCGGAGATATTTTTATTGATATCGGCTGCAATGACGGAACGCTTTTGAGCTTCCTGGATAAAGGCCTTATTCGCATCGGGTTTGATCCGGCTAAAAACGGATTTAAAGAACTATCAAGCGAACACGCAAACTTAATTATTGACGACTATTTTTCTTACAAAGCGCTTAAAAAAAGTAGATTTGGAAACAAAAAGGCAATGGCGATTACATCAATCGCCATGTTTTATGACCTTGAAAATCCCCACAGGTTTGTAAAAGATATCAAACAATCCTTGCATAAAGACGGACTTTGGGTTTTACAAATGAGTTACCTGCCTTTGATGTTGGAACAACTGGCTTTTGACAATATCTGTCATGAACATTTAGAATACTACAACTTGGAATCACTCAAGTATCTTCTTGATCAGTATGCTCTAGAAATAGTTGACTGCCAATTTAACGACATCAACGGAGGTAGCTTTAGGGTTTATATACGCAAAAACAATGCCGACAAATCAAGATTTGCCACTGCTCCGTATAGGTCGGTAGCCGATTATAGAGTTAAATCCGCGTTGAGCCACGAGAAGCACTTGAATTTAAAGAATAAAAAAACATATTTGGATTTCTATAAACAATCCCTTAGCTTAAAGAGTCAGACCGTTAATTTTATTAAAAAAGAAAGAGCTAAGGGTAAAACCATTTGGGGTTATGGCGCGTCAACCAAAGGGAACACGCTTTTGCAATGGTTTGGTTTAGATAATACCGTTATTGATGCCATTGCTGAACGTTCTCCGGCTAAATTTGGCCTAAGAACAGTCGGCACTAACATACCGATTAAGTCCGAAGAAGAGATGAGAAAAGCCAAACCGGATTATCTTTTAATGTTGCCATGGCACTTTATTAAAGAATTCAAACAAAGAGAAATAGAGTATCTCAAAAAAGGCGGTAAATTTATCGTTCCCTGTCCTAAGTTTGAAATTATTTCTTACTAGTATTTTTTGTAGGATTTTTCTTGAACAATGTCTGATTTGAGATAAAGATTTATTTTTTTCCATAAAGCGGCTCTCTCGTCATTATTTTTGAATGCTCCTCTTGCGGCATTAATAAATTTAGGGCCAAAATCCTTTCGGCTTTCACAATCCCGTTTTGTGTCTTCTATTCTCCACCCCTTAGCGCTTAATTTACGAAGTTGAACGAAAAGCTGATTTAATTCTTTTGACTGCTTTATGTTTTTCTTAAATACTTCCGTCAATACTTCCAGTTCGTGTTTTACGTTCTTTAATTTTTCCGAATCAGAAATCTGCTTGGCTTTAATTTCAAGAATTGAAATCTTGTCCATTAACTCGGCGGGGGAAACGGGTAATAAAATTTTCTTGGCTTTTATGTTTTTCACATTAAGGATTCTATGGCTATTCTAGTAATTTGGCAAATCCGAGGGGATTTTTCAAAAATTCAGCATAAGATCGCAGAAATAATTTATGTTCAGGAAAAGCGATATTTTCTGGTATTTCGGAAAACCACTTTAAATCATCTCGTTCTGTCAATAGACCAATCGGCTCACAAACAAAAACAACCGATAAGGGAAAACTGTAAGGGTGTCCCTTCCAAGGACAAACCGCTATAAGTTTAAGGTTAGCAACCCCGTCGAGGCCAGCCTCCTCTTTAGCCATCCTGTTAGAGGCCTGGGTAATATTTTCACCGGGCCTTACATAACCGCCGATTATGTGCCAACCCTTAAAATCAGGAGTATCTCTATAATTTAACAAAAATTGATTAGTTAACGAATTAACAATTAATACTTCTACCGCTGTCCAACGTACAAGTTTATGAATTGGCTTCCAGGCCTCTTCTGGTATAAATCCGCCATCTTTCTCTTTAATTTCAGTAAGTAAATCGGCTAATAATTTTGACTTTTCTAAATTCATTTTAAATTTAAACTATTAATTATAATTTGTAGTTCTCCCATTGCTTTTTCCAAAGCAACATCCTCAACTCTGCCGCTTTCCGCTTGGAGTATCCTATAAGTCGGCCCTGGTTCAGTGTGATATTCCCTCGGGTCGGTCGGGCCGACAAATATCATTTGAGGGACGTGAAACGCGTCGGCTGTAACCATTGGGCCGGAGTCATTGCCAATTACCAAGGAACACTTGGAGACCGTGGCCTTAAACTCATCCAAATTCTGGTTTAAAAAATTGACGTAGGAAATATCGCCTAAATTTTTTATAACCTCGTTTATCGCTTTTCCATCAATTCCGGCACCGATGAAGATAATTTTAGCGCTGTAGTTTTTTACCAAATATTTGACCAGTTCGGCAAACCTGTCCGCCGGCCACCACCTTTCTTCAGTAGAACCGCCCGGTGCCAAAGCAACGATAAAGTCGTTTTTTGAATTAATATTGTTTTCCTTAAAAATATTTTCTACATCATCCTCCGCTTCTTTGGAGAAATAGAGCTTAAATTGAATGTCCGGGTTTTTAATCCCTATCGGCCCTAAAAGCTTCAAAAACTGGGGCGGAATATATTGATGATTATAAAACGGAATAGGAATCCCTAGTTTCAAGATTAACGGATAAGTAAAGGACTTCACCTTGGGTTCGTTTAGAACATCAAATAAAGATATGGCCCTCACTCCGCCCAAGTACAATAACGCAAAACCCTTTGACGCGCCGGGTTTGGCTACACAGCCAAAATCAAACTTCTCCTGACGTAACTTTTTAACAACCCCCCAAAACCAGGACTCTTTATATTCTATAAACCCATCCACCTCCGGATTGTGCCGTATAACCTCCTCAACTCTCCCCCATCCGATCACATATATCTTGCAGTCGGGATACTTTTTCTTAATCGCCGAGAACATGGGAGTGGTATAAACCACATCGCCCATATGAGGCGTCCATCGAAGAATTACGATTTTTTTAACTTCATGGTCTGTCCTTTTGGCTCTACCGCGCAATAACATAAAAAGCAACGACAACACCACCAGAAATAAATTCTCAATCTTAAATAAAATTTTTGTATTATAAAACATTGTTCAATAAGTATACCCGATCAAAAACAGTATTTATAGGTTTCTGGTATCTTGTGATATAGATACCTTCTCCTTGCTCGTAATACATAAATACTGAACGATTCAGCCCCAGAATGGGCTCGAATATTCGATTAAAAAACCAGCTCCCTTTACTAAATCTGAAGTCGTCATTACGGATATATGCCAAACTGTCTTGGCTATAATGAGTATGGAAATCACGATTCATAACCAAGCCAATTCTGATATTTTTCTTATGATATGAGACAAAACAATTTTCCACAAACTCCACTTGAGAAGCCGAGATAAAGATATCTTGCGGCGCTATTGGAAATCTCCGAATCTTCCAAGATGTCCTGATAGCCGTTAATAATCTCCGTGGCCGAAGCGTGTAATAAACTCTCGGCATAATAACAATCTCGTCGAAGTGGTCCCTTATGTCATCCAGATTTATAATATTCCAACGTCTATGCCGCGATACAATGAGCGCTACTTTTCTAGACGGATCAGTCTTTTTTATTAATTTTGCCAAAGCTACCATAAGTACAACATATTCAGTTGCGGAAATATTAAGCCAAACTGTCCCCTTGTTATTATTCAATATTTTTTTTAGGTCACCTTCTAATAAATCGTCGGCCTTAAGTACTGGCGCATTGTCTAGCGGCCTATCATTCAGATCACCAATAAAAAACGAGGCTGGCATCCTAAAAAACATATCCTCCATTTGTTCAAAAAATTTTCCGCCAAAAATATCGGCAAAATATCTATAAAACAGATGCGCATTTAGCCCCATTGAGTAAGCGCCGAAGGTAGACCACGAATTGACCGCAAAAACACTATGTATTTGGCCCCAATTTTTCCATAAGAATATCTCCGAAGTCGTCTTATCGTCAATAATAGTAAAACCCTTTAAATCCAAAAAATCAGCCTCATTCATGCTGGCCGGATGCGGTTTAAGGTAAAGTTGATAACCCGCATAATGCTTCCGAAGAAAGTTGAGACACTGATTTACCCTAGCAATGTATTTTTCCTTATCAACCCCCAGATCAATAATTCCGTCTAGATCATTGCCAAAAAAAATAATCTTTCTTTTATCCTTATCCGGTTCCTGTATCATTCTCTTGACCGCCCATCCATAGGGCACAGGAATTTCAAATACGTTTTTCAATGTCTTGTCCGTGTCTTTAAGTTTTTTAGGATTCATCTCATTAGACCTGTTGCTTATTAATTTTCGTAACGAAAGTCTCAAATTTTGAGACAGAAGTTATTGAAATTTTTGAGGAATAGTGAGGACTATTTCGAGAAAATTTCAATAATCTTATGGCCAAAATTTGGGACTTGCAGTAGAAAGATTATTAAACAATAGGTCTATTATTTAACCTGATGTTTAAGCTCCCAGCCGCCTTTTACTTTTTTCCAAAGATGCGGAGACCTAAAACTATCAACTATTTTCCAAAATTTAGCTTCGGTGATATCGCAATAATCTAAAAAGGTTTTGAAATGCTTTTGGGGAAATTCGCCGTCATAACGCCGAACAAGAGCCACTCCCTCTTCTCTGGTTATGTGGCCGTCTCTTATTTCATGAGCCGCATCAGAAGTAGCCCGCCCTAATCCGAATTTTATATAAGACAAATAGTAATGGAAACCATCAAGCATATCATCTAAGCTGGCGTATTTTGAATAAGTACCCTCGGAACGACCGTCGGGATTTGCTTGAAACCCCACATGCTTTTGGGCATAATAAAAATTTTCTTGAGGAACCCATTTGTGAAAATAGCTAAAAAAGTACTGTTTAATGTTGTTTTTCTTAATCATCTTTAACTCTTTGGGGTTAAGAAAGTATTGCTTGAGGTCTTTTTCATTAACTCCCCAACTTTTAAATTGCTCAACAAACAATCCGGAGAACCTATCTTTAACAAAATTTTTAATTGATAAACTTGCCCTATCGGCATATTTATTTGGTCCCCCATATTCTACTATCCCATCTTCTCCGTAAAAAACTAGCGGTATATTGTACTGGATAGCAACACGAAAAGGAATCGTATATTGACCATAAATAAAGGGTTGAAAATTATCACCCAGTTTTTCAAAAGAAATTCGGGTCAATTTACGGTGTATTATTCTGTTGGGAAAATATAATATGTCATCAAACCCTGAAGCAATAAAATTTTGTAGGTTCTTAAAACCTATATCCGTGTAAAGATGGGGAGCCCAAGTAACAGTCAAAGGGTGCATCCTAAACTCATGCTTAAGCACATGAGCAACAGTAGAACTGTCTTTCCCGCCGCTACCCGGAACAATCACGTCAAAAGAGCCATCATTTTTTCTATGTTTATCACATAATTTTTTTAGTTCTTGGCGCCGTTTATTCCAATCGATTCCGGTTTTTTTGTGTTCGGCAAACAAGCAGGCGGAACAGACGCCCTCTTTGTCAAAACTTATCCCCGGACGCTGATTGGAGATAACACACTTTTTGCAAAACCAAACCTCTGGGGGTAAATTGTATTTTTTTATAACTTTATGCATATGTCGACATAATACATAGAAAAACCGAGGTTTCAAACGGTGTCTTCTATAATCTTCTTCGCCCTTAAAATCTCGGAATCCGTAATATTGTGGCCGGTTGGAAGACTAATTCCTGACCGCGAGATGGCCAAACTATTCTTACTCGAAAAAGAATATCTTTTATATATCGGCATTTCGCTTAAAGAATAGAAAAAAGGTCTGGCATCAATTTTGTTCTCAAGCAACTTGGCCAAAAGAAGATCCCTTTTCCCGTTGTTGGTGAGCATAGAGACAAGCCATGTTATTTTTTTTCTAGAATGAATTCTTTTTTGAAATTCAATAAATCGAAGGTCTTTCAATAATTCTTCATACCTGTTATTTAATTTTTCATTTCTGATTAACGTATCGTTTATTGTCTCAAGCTGGGCACAACCGATTGCGGCCTGAAGATTTGTCATCCTATAATTAAACCCGACTTCTTCATGCCAATATTTCTTTTCTTTAGACATGCCGTGATCACGCAGTACCCTCATTCTGTCGTATAGTTTTCTTGAGTTAGTAACACACATTCCGCCTTCTCCGGTTGTAATAATTTTGTTCGCGTAAAATGAGAAGCAGCCGACATCGCCCCAACCGCCGACTGTTTTATTTTTAAACTTGGCGCCATGAGCTTCAGCACAGTCCTCAACTATGAACAGTTTGTGTTTTTTCGCAATTTTCATTATTTCATCCATACCGCACGGCTGGCCGTATATATGAACAGGCATTATTGCTTTAGTTTTGGAGGTAATAGCTTTCTCTATTTCTTTAGGATCTATCGTCCAAGAATCCTTTTCTACATCCACAATTACTGGGGTAGCACCTGCGTGTAATACAGCATTTATAGAAGCGGCAAAAGTCAGATCTGGAACAATAACCTCATCTCCTCTGCTAATACCAAGCGCTGTCAGGCCAAGATGAAGGGCCGTAGTTCCATTGGAAGTCGCTACTCCGTATTTACAACCACAAAAGTCAGCAAATTCTTTCTCAAATTTGTTTATGTACTTTCCGGTAGATGATATCCAGGTCGAGAGAAAGGCGTCTAGTAAATATCTTAATTCCTCATTGTGCAGATCTGGTTCTGATATTGGAACACTGGTTCTGATAGTTTTTGGGGGTTCGAAATAATTTACCACTTGGCCGTTTTTATTCACTATCGGAACAATTCTAATTTCTTTAGGAATCCTGGCCGATATTTTTATAATGCTATCGCCTTCTTTGGCAAAATAATATTTTTTTCTCAGTATATTTGATATTTTATAATTTAAGTCGTAATACTTTAAAAGAAGTATAACGACATCTCCCAATGTTAAAACCCCCCGAAGTTTTCCGGTATCATCGGTTACAAAAACCGCTCCCTTTTTGTTGCTCTTTATAAGTTTAAGGGCATCAAACAGGGTACTATTTATATTACACAGCATTTTTTTCATAATCATAATTAAGTTCAATTAAAAAGGCGTATGTTTCATAACACGCCTGTATGTAATTCTCGTTTTAGTTTCAGGTAACTCATTATTTCCTGTTGCTTTTTACGATTAATTATATACACCATTTGCCTTTCCTGACGATATCTTTCAGTTAAGACCTGTCCTAAAACAGCAAGGGTTGCATCAACCTCAAGAGGATTTTTTATATCGCCGGTATAAATAAAACCGGCTTTAAGATAGGTACTCCAACCTCCTTGATTAGACAAAGCGGTAGTAAGTTCTATGGCGTCTTTTTTAAGGTTTTTAGCGACTTCCTGAAGAATCCTAACGGCCAGAAAACCCAGACCTTTCCCCTGATAAGAATCGGCTATCGCCACGCCGAGCTCGGGTATATCCACACCGTATCGTAGCGAATGGCTATTACCGCCAGCTCCCCATAAAAAGAAATGCCCAATAGGTTTATTGTTAATAGAAATAATATATGAGGCATCAGCAAGATCAACAGATTTCCTGACCGCAGAGGTAACTGCCTCCCTTAATTTTTCTATATTGTTCCAGGGATATGGGCAGAAAAGTTCTCGGGACCTGTCGCTAAGTTCGTGCTTGAAAGATTCGAGCAATACAACATCGTCTTGTGTGATATTTCTTATCGTCAGCGCAGATTCTCCCGCACCAGATAAAAAAGAAATATTCATACCCCAAGGGTTGACGGTCTTAACAGACAAATAATGATGATAACTAGAACTATCATCATTATAATATTCACGAAAAACACCCACAATTCCTCTTTCTAGCCCAGATTCGGAATTGTCTGAATGGCTTGCAACCATTTGGTAAAGTCCTTATATTTATTCGTTAATATACCAAATTCTTAACTAAATTTTCATCTTTGTCAATATCCCGTCTTGCCCGTTTCCCGATAAGCCAATTAATATTTTTTTCTATCGGCAAAAGGCCATTTCCCGGACGCTTATAGGATAAATCATCCAAATTTATCTTTTGACCCTTCACTAATGATTTTTTGGCACAAATACTTCTTCTCATGCCGATAATATTTTCAAGTTCTCCTCCACTAGGACGCTTCTCTGTTTTACCAAGCAAAATCTCGGTATTCCGTACCGCCGAAACAAACTGTTTAAACTGGTGAGGGTCAAGAGAGGTTTTATGATCCGGTCCAATCATATTACGATCAAGGGTAAGATGGCGTTCAATGACTTTTGCGCCTAAAACAACGGCTGCGACAGAGGCCTCGTTTCCGATAGTATGATCTGAATAACCAATCACTTTGACATATTTTCGCAATATGTTTAAAGACAAAAGATTTTGATCCTCCAACCGAGACGGATAATTTGTATTGCACTGTAAAAGAATCAAATTTTTGGTATTACCGGCAGTTTTACGAAAAATTTCCACGGCATCTTTTATTTCGTCTTCTGTGGCCATACCGGTGGAAAGTATGAGGGGTTTGCCTGTCTTTGCGATTTTTGAAATTAACGGATGGCATACAATATCAATAGACGCGAGTTTAAACACCGACACATCAAGGGTTACTAGTATTTCTATGCTTTCAATATCATAAGGAGTAGAGAAAAATATAATATTTTTAGATTTGCAATATGCAGCAATTTCGCGCATTTCTTTAATTCCAAGTTCCAGCTCTTTCAACATCTGGTACTGTGATTTCTTTTTACCAATATTACGGTCTTGGTACTTTGCCTTAGGCGCATCTTTGCGAATAAGCGCATCTGTTGAAAACGACTGAAATTTAACCGCGTCTGCTCCAAACAATACCGCCGCGTCCACTAAACTCTTGGCAACTTTAATATTACCATTATGATTTACGCCCACTTCGGCAATAATAAATACCGGATATTCCTTTCCTATTTTTTTTTTATCTATTTTAATTGGCATGGAAATATTCCAATGATTTTATCAAGTTGGGCCTATTAACATAGTCCGATTCGTTTATCTCGAATACTATATTTAAATTGTTGGTTTTAAGGATTTTAATTATATCAGGCAGCTCTTCTATTTCTCCGTCGCCTAAAGCCACGCTCTCTTTGTGGACTAAACCCTGGCTTGGGTCATATAAACCCAAGCTGTCGTTAATGTGGACAACATCTCCGTCCTTAAGAGATTTAACTTCATCAATCAAGTTGTGTTGATTCAAATAATCTACGTCTGTCGGAAATAAGCCCCTATAAGTATCAAATACTCTGTCACCTTTTTCTTTAAATAACCTTGCCGACTTATACAGGGTAAAGGTGTGTGAGAAATCCAGCGCTATACCGAGTCCGGCTTTTCTGATTTCAGAAAATCCTCTGCCAGAATAAAGGGGGAATGGATTACCCAACCGACCTAACTTACCGTCAGCAATATCGCCAAATTCCGGAACCGGAGTAGTTTCAACTTTTAATTGAATGCCCCGACTCTTGGCATATGAAGCAATCTTAACAAGCGCCGGAAAAATCGTATCAGAAAATGTTCTGTTAAAAATAAGTAACTTTTCATTAGGATTTGCGCCGAACCTGGCCCATTCGTCCGGCCACAACAAAGAATTGAGGTGAAAGGTAACTATTTTAGAGCTTTTCTCGGCTGGAAATTCGGTCGTAAAATCAATGACCAGTTTCAAATTAGCGAGCGAGGACTCCGGGTTATGATAAAAATCGATATCGCCGAGAGGCATATTGGGAGCCATAACTATAAGAGGAATGTTTTGATATCCAGAAAGAGACATGAAGTTATCATACTGGATATTACGGCCTTTGCCGGTAAAATTTTGCATCCCATTCCTGGCAACAAACATCAACCCATGAGCACCTTCACCCAACATTGAGAATAGTTTATGGCTATTTTTGATATCATCTGAAAAATATCCAATTGTCGGAATATATTGTCTAGACATTTAGTTTTAATTCTTTCATAAACATCGCCGCCACATTAAAATCAAATAGATCGTCGATATCCACCGACCGTTCACGAGGCATTATGTAAATACTTGGATAATCACTAAAAATTAGATCTTGCCCCATAAGCAGATCTTTCTTCATGGCATAAACAGCTCCGTTAATCCTATATAACTTAGGCAAATCTTGACTTATGGCATTTAAATCATTGCCTCTTTTTATAAACGGCTGGGGTTTATTATGTTTATTAAACTTATACATCCATTCTGGCCTTTCTGTTATTTCACAGGCGCTGAAGCAACTTTTTGTTTTAGTTTCAAAAAGTTTCTTTACTACACCATCAATATCTTTGCTCAAAACAAGAGGGCTAGTCGGTTTTACAAGCATTATTATGTCTGGATAAAACTTTTTTGAAACGTAAAAATTAACAGCATGCTGGAGTACGGGATAGACCGCAACAGTGTCAGTAGAAAGTTTTACCGGCCGCATAAATGGCACTTCGGCGCCATATTTTTTTGATACTTTTGCTATCTTCTTGCTGTCTGTCGACACAACGATATGATCAGCGTATTTAGATCCTATCGCAGCCCTTATGGCGTAGTAAATCATCGGTTTACCGTGCAGTATTCTGATATTTTTATCGGGTAATCTTTTAGAACCGCCCCGGGCTATTATTATCAGTAATATTTTATTGCCTTTATACATTTGAATTTTGATTTAAATGAGATTAACAAAGTTCTCAATTATTTTTAATCCATCTTCACCGCTTTTTTCAGGATGAAACTGGCACCCATAGACATTATCTTTACCGATTATCGCCGGAAACGACCTGCCGCCATATTTAGAAATAGCTAATATGGTTTCATCGCTTTGGGGTCTCATTATATAAGAGTGGACGAAATAAAAATAAGACCCCCCGCCCAGACCTTTCAAGATTGGACTTTTATTAAATGTTGAAAATGTATTCCACCCGATATGAGGAATTTTTGTTCCTTTTCTTAAATCTGAAAATTTAACCACGTCACCTGAAATCACATTAAGCCCCCCTACCTTGCCAAATTCAAAACCATGGGTTAATAAAATTTGCGCGCCCAGACAAATCCCCATCACCGGCCGGCCGGAAGAAATGAAATTTTTTACCGGTTCGATAAGCTTCCTCACTTTCAAACCAGCCATGCCCGTACCGAAAGCTCCATCACCTGGCAATATTAAAGCACTGGCCCTTTCTATGTCTATAGCTTCTTCGGACAATACAACGTCTTTGGAAAATAAACTTACCGCCTTATAGAGGCTATGAAAATTCCCGACTCCGTAATCAACTATCACTATTTTAGAATTGCTCATAACCTTACATTAAACTTTGCCTTGCTTAAATATTTCTTAAGCTCACTAATCGTGTAATCTTGAAAATGAAACACTGAAGCAGCCGCTAATGCGTCCGGTCTCGCTAACTCAAGAATGTCACTGAATGTTTTATAATTTCCTCCTCCTCCATGAGCTACTACCGGAACAGTCGCAAAAGAAGTTATTGCGCTGATCAATTCGGTATCAAAACCTTTTCTTGTTCCGTCATGGTCTATTGAAGTTATGACAACCTCCCCAACCCCTAAGTTGGTCGCCTTTCTTATCCATTCAATAGCGTCCCTGCCTGTGCGTTCCCTGCCGCCGTCAGTATAGGCCTCCCACTCACTAGGACCAACCCTTTTTGCCTCAACCGACAAAACGACGCACTGCGCGCCGAATTTATGCACAGCTTCAGAGAGAAATCGGGGGTTTTTAATAAAATGTGTATTTATGGCCACCTTATCGGCGCCGGCTCTCATGGCATTATCAATGTCGCCAATTGAGCGAATTCCGCCGCCAGCCGTTATTGGAATAAATATCCCGTCGGTAACAGATTTTAAAAGATCAAAATCGAGATTCCTCTGATATAAACTGGCTACAATGTCCATTAACACAATCTCATCTGCTCCTTCTTTGTAATATCTTGTGGCGAGTTTTTTAGGATCACCCACCACTTTTAGTCCCTCGGTAAAAACACCCTTTACGACGTTGGTACCCTTTATGTCGAGTCGTGGAATTATTCTTAAATTTTCGAAGTTATTATTTTTCATATTTGTTCTGGCCAAAACAAAAACCCGAAGGTCTTAAAAGTGTCTTTCGTTGTCTTTCCAGAAAATCTAGCACCACCCAGGTTTTTGGATGTTTTTGCTGTAAAACATCGGTTTACCGTGTAACATTCTGATATTTATGGGTAGCATTTTTTTGTTATTATACATAAAATAAAATTAGTATATTTTAAACTCGGCTTTCCTGTTTTTTCGGAATAAATACGCGACATTGCAGATAATACCGCGTTATTGTGTTTTTTCAAAACACGGTAACATAGACTGGACAAATTGGCCAGATTAATGTAGGTTAACATCACTAAGCCCTTTGTCAATATGGAGAAAGCGAGCGTATGAGCCATCCAAAAATAATTTGCGAAATCGGAGTAAACCATCTTGGAGATCCCGGCTATGCTGATGAATATATTGACACTCTGCTTGCGATGGGGCCCGATGGCGTTACTTTTCAAATGCCGGAAAAGGCATGGTATCAAAGACATCCGAACTGGCCTCGTCTAGATGACAAATATTATGAAACAGCTGCCACAAAGACACGAGCGGCAAAGATCAAGTTTGGTATAGCGCTGGCAGATCTTGATGAAATTAATTTCTTTGAAGAACTTGGGGTTGATTTTTACAAAATTTTAAGTAAAGATATAGGAAACAAAGAATTGATGGCCAAGGTCTTAATGGCAGGCAGACCGGTGTTTGTTTCTACCGGCATGTCCGACATGGAAGGAGTAGCGACTTTTGTTGAAAAAATAGGCAAGTTCAAAGATCAAATTACTCTCATCCACACCCAACTAACCCATAATCTTGACGATGCAAATCTAAAAGCCATCGGCATCATGAAACAACGATTTGGTTTGCCGGTAGCTTTCGGTTATCATTCTCTCAATCCGAATGTATTGTATGTAGCACTTGGGCTTGAGCCGTCTCATTTATTTTTTTACGTTCGAGGATCAAGGAAAGAGCGGCATGGGGATGAAGGACACGCCATTTCTCTTTCTGAATGCGGGAACATAATTAGCAACTTGCGTAAACTTTCATTGACCCTAGGAAACGGAGAAAAGCTAAAAATCACGACGGAGGAATGGCGAGAACAACAAAAGAAGGAGGGCTCAAGACGTGAAGCATAAAGCTATTGTGATCGGCGGCTCAAGAGGAATTGGAAAAGCTATTTGCGACTCATTAACAAAGATTGGTTGCCAGGTGACAGCCGCGTCTAGAGCCGACATTGATACTTCTGACTTGGCATCAGTGAAAGCATTTGCCGACTTCTATCGGTTCACCGATGTTCTTGTTCTTAATACCGGAGGGCCGCCTAAAAAGAGTTTTTTTGAGATATCAGTAGATGAGTGGTCTAAATATCACAACCAGCTATTCTTGGGCTTCTGCGTATTGCTACAAAATCTAAAAATCAATCCCGGAGGATATATTTTTCTTATCTCCTCTCATCTGATTAAAAAACCTGATGAAACAATGGTCTTGTCGTGCGCGTACCGCGTGGCGTTCTGGGCTATTCTAAAATCATTGACAAAACATTACTCGGAACAAGGTGTCAGCTGTATCAATATCGCACCGGGGCCGATAAAGACCGACCGTTTGGTCAGCTTAGCGACTGATATGACGAAACTGGAAGAGCGATTACCGCTGAAAAGAGCCGGCAGGCCCGCCGAGATCGGAGATTTTGTTAGAGCTGTCGTTGAACATGACATTAAATATATAAACGGCTCGGTTGTTAGTTTTGACGGCGGCTTATCCGCCGAACTTTTCTGATCGCCGGCAAACCCGCGTCTTTACGCGGGTTTTTGTTAACTATTTTTATGTATGTTTGAATATATACACAACGTCAAAAACTTTATTTATTGCCTCTCTATACCTTGTGAATTGTCCGCCGTTTTTTCTGCTTGGCCGATACAGTCGTATACTCCCGTGAAGACCGAGGACGGATACAAAGATATAATTTAAAAAAAGTGTCGTCCACTTAACGTTAAAGTCGGACAGGTCGGGTGGGGCTTCAAAATGATGAGTAAAATTAAAAAGTTGGTCTGTTGTAATTTGAATGCTTAAGTTCTTTTTGAAATAAGAAATGAAACAATTCTCAAGAAAAGAGCCCATATCCATTCCGCAGATGATATCTCCTGGTTTAATTTTAAACCTTTTTACCGCAACGGTTGTTTTGAATGCATTAAGTAAATTGGTCAATTTAAGAGCATAAGAAACTTTTGGGAAAAAACTAAAGTTGTCAAAATGCTTCATAATTCTGTCCATATTTATTGAGTTCCATCGTTCGTGGCGCATGATAAGCAAGCCAACTTTTCGATTTGGAGAAAGTTTTTTGATCAGTTTAGATATAACAAGCACCGACTGAAGGCAAGCCGGATCCACGATGGTGAACCAAACAGTACCCGGATTTTCATCTAATTGTTTTGCCAAATGATTTTCAAAAAAAACATCTTTTTCCAGCAATTTCTTGTTTTCTTTGAGTGGCTGATCTAAATCAGAAATAAAGTAAGATTCCGGCATTCCTTCCAAATAACTTTTAAAATATGCTCTACCCAACTCACCCCACGAGGTTTTTAATAATCTGAAAAAAACATGCGAATTTAATCCTAAACCGTAAGCCGATAGCGAGGCCAAAGAGCACGGGGAGAAAACATGTTTTATCTGATTAAAATTTTCATAAAAAAATATTTCTGCCGCAGTTCTATCTTTCAATATTTCAAAAGATCGAAGATCATAGATTCCTGCGTCATTATCGAGCGAGGTCGGATGAGGTTTGTAGTACAGTTTACAATCCACGCATTCCCGTCTTACAAAATCAAGGCATTTATTAAAAACATCAATACACTCCTGTTCGTCATCGGGGAAAGGGAATTTTTTAAAATTATCACCCAAAACAAGAACTATATTTCTAGTGATGTCAGCACCACTTCTACCGAATAAATAATATGGCGGGCTTATTATTAAAATATTCTTTGCATCTTTATCCACGACGCCAAGTTTTCGTATGTCAAAGCTTGTATATAGATATTTTTTCATTTCGGTAGGGTTAAAATTATCATACGGTCAAGAAGCTGTCAACCAGTTCGATAATAAACGGCTCAATGGACATGTGTTCATTGAGCCGTTTATACTAAAAAGGTGATTATAAAACTATCATAGTTTTATAATCACCTTCGTCTCAACCTTTTTACCTGGCGGTCCAGCCGCCATCAACTACTAATGTAGCACCTGTCATATAGCGAGACGTGTCGGATGCAAGGAACAAAATCGCCCCATTATAATCCTCAACCGACGCCATCCTGCCAAGCATTGTCCTTTTTTCATATTCCTCAACAAACTCCGGATCCAGACCCCGACCGCCATCAGTCCCGCCGGGAGCGAGAGCATTCACTCTGACACCCAACGGACCGCCATATTCGGCAAGCCACTTGGTAAGCCCAATCATCCCCGCTTTGGCCACAGTATAGGCAACCGGCTTATAGAAATTCTCGCCTCTTTGGCGCCGATATTCGTAGACCGACTGGTCCGGAGACACCAAGCCGTAGGTGGAAGAAATATTTATGATACTCCCGTTTTTTTGCCCGCTTGATTTAAATCTTCGGAAGAATTCCCGCGACACGAGAAACGCGCCTTTCAGATGAGAGTCGATGACCGAGTCCCACTCTTCTTCAGAATAATACTCAAACGGGCCGTTTTGTTCAAGAGGCAAAGGCCCTATCACCGTGTTAAGGCCAGCGCAGTTAATGAGTACGGTTGGAACCTCCACAAAATTATTAAACCCTATCTCGACAGATAAGTAATTAGTAATATCAACCAGAGAGACTCTTATCTCGAAGCCCTCATTTACTAACTCTTGAAGAATAGGGGGGAGATCTGTCTTAATATCAAAAATTTCAACCTTAACTCCCTCAAGAGCAAGGGTCTTTACAAATTCAGAACCAAGCGTTCCTAATCCACCGGTAACCAGAGCTGTTCTCCCAGATAGTCCCACTAGTGCACCTCGCAGTTGTTAAAGAATGGCTATAGTTTAACATAAAAACAATAGTTGTAAAGAACTGGACGGATTTAAGACATGTGCTATGGTTTCCGTGTGAACCTTGAAAAACGAGGCACTTGATGGCTAAGATCATTCCTCTGGCTCAGACCATAACGGGGGGTTGTGAGACAAAACCTTACGTCCACCCGGAACAGATCGTTAAAGATGTCTCCCCTGCCGATCTGCGCGGCGCAAGAGTACTCTTCATCAATATGCCTCTTCGCGAAAGCGCAAGACCGGTGAATACGCCGGAGGGCCCGCTTCTTATGGCTACACGCCTCAGAGACCACTTCGAAGTAGACGTCTCAATAATTGACCTGAACGGGCCTGTTGACCAATACGGTAACAGAATAAAAGATAAACTTTGGGAAGAAAGAGTTGCCCAAGGGGAAAATCTGCCTTGGGGCAGGCATCCCACATTCCAAGAAGCCAAAGACCATATCCAAAGGCATGTTACTGTTTATGGCAGGCCGCATCTGATCGGACTTTCGGGAAAAATAACCACATTCAAGTGGCAGAGAGAATTAGCCAGATTTATCAAGCAAACATTGCCTGAAGTTTTTCTGGTAAGCGGAGGCGGTCTCGCCACGGAATTGAGACAACATTTGTTCAATCTCAACTACATACCCGAGTTGGACGGTGTTTCCCATTCTGAAGGCGATGATGTGGTAATTAAAATTGTTTATGACGCTCTCGCTATACACCGAATTGGATTTAAGAATGCTCTGAATACCGGAAAACTTGCGCCGTATTATATCGGAGAAATAAATGGCAGACGCCGCTTTGTATATGCAGGCGACAGGCCGCGTAATCTAGACCTTCTTCCGTTCGGCGATCTGGAACTATTGAGAACGGATGTATTCGGCCGCAAGGTACTTGAAGGATACCTAACTGTACCGATATGGAGCCGTCAGGCCAACAACAGTTCTGCCATTCCTTGGGACGACAAAGATGTAGCACCAAAGACCTCGTCGGTTTCAAGCAGGGGCTGTCCGTTCGGATGCAAGTATTGTTTTCGCGGTTCGCAAGGCGAACGCAAGTGGGGCGTTCGTTCAGCCGAGCATATTATGACCGAGCTTCAACATCACATAGAACATTACGGCATAAAATTCCACGGATTCCCCGACGATAACTTTGCGGTTACATTAGACAGGATAAGATTGATCAACAATATTGTCTCCTGGGGCACGCATACTCGCCTTGATGAAGTAGCAGGTCTGAATGCGACTACTCGCGGTACCGCCGAAACAATGGCCAAAGCGGGATGCAAATACATCGGCTTCGGTCCCGAAAGCGCCAGCCCGAAGGTGCTTGAGGCAATTGGTAAAGGCGGGCACACGCTCTCCAACGGAATGGAAGAAGTGATGGTTGCGGGCGAAAAGCACGCATTCCCCCGTTCTATGGTTGTTGGAATCAGAAACGCTTTGGAAAACGGAATTCACTCGAACTGTACTTGGATCCTCGCCTGTCCGACCGAGACACTTGAAGACCTTAAAACGACCGTCAGGTTCATGCTTTGGCAACAGGAATACTATTCCAACATGGGTCACCCGATTGACTCGGTTAACACTCGGATGTTTACACTTACCTGGTATCCCGGCACAACGATTATCAACTACGAACGGGTACGCAGAGAGCTTACTCGGGTATTCGGCATTACATTCCAGCCGGCAGGGACCAATACCAGCGGCGTTGAGTGGGAACCGGTTTACGACGATAAATTCCTCAAGTATATGCTAGAGCTGGATGATGCCACTAAGGTCCTGCACGGAGAGAACGACGAGCCGTTGAACTTTGGGGACATGCCGACAGACCATTTCCTTCAGACCCGCGCATACATTGACTCCGGCCAGACACTGAAAATATTGGATATGCGATAAACTGTTCGAAGTGAGAGGTAAATAAATACCGGCTGTTTAATCCGGTATTTTCTTTTGGTTGGCTTATTACCATAATAATGGAAATGTTGCCCGTCGACCTTGACAATCAACATCTTGACATTACACAATTACGCTGATAATCTGTCAGTATGAGTGCGGGGAAGGGGAACTAGTTTTAGTTTCGGAAACTTCCGCTTCTCCCTACTTAAAGAAAGAAGGAGTAAGAAATGACAAAAAGCATCATCAACCGTGGTGGCAACGACACAGAACGACTGTATTTGCTGGACAAGGAGTTTAATATTCCAGCTGGCAATAAGGTGGTCGTCAAGGCCACAGACATCCCAGACATCGATATGGCTGACCTCATCGCCCGCCACAAGGGTCGTTACTACCTAGTTGGCCTCTTCTGCCGCCCTAAGCAGCGTGTGCTCGATTTTCCGTGCGGAAGCGGTTACGCTGCCGAAGTATTACGACCGCTCGGTGTAATGTACGAGGGTCTCGAATTTGACCCGCCCACCGTCGAGTATGCTCGTCGAGTATACGGTAATGACGCGACTCAATTCAACGTCGGCAATCTGCGTCATCCCAGTTTGGGGAAAGAGCGGTACGACAACATCGCTTGCATCGAAGGTTTGGAACACATCGAGATGGAATACCAAGACGGTCTCATCGCGGCGCTTAAGGATGCTCTCAAGCCCGGCAGTGTGCTAGTGGTCAGTTCTCCTGAAAATCCCACGGGGTCATCGGGCAAGAGCACGCACAACAAATTCCATCTCGGCGAACTGACCCGTGCCGACTTCCTCGCGCTGTTGCATCGGCATTTTGAACCGAGAGACGTAGAGTTAGTAACTTACAAGGCACATCTGTCCACGCACATTTTTGTGACCTGTTTCTACGGCATTTGTCACAAGCAAGTAGGTGAAGATATTTTGCCGCTCGAATGAATAAAAAAATTATCGTATTCGATTTTGACGGCGTTTTCGTGTTAGATTCCGATGCGGTATTTAAAAAGGAGGCATGGAAAATTGTGTTTAATCCTTGGGTTGGTCAATATGAAAAACACCTCGAAGAAATAAGCCAGTTATGCGCCGGGCAATCAGGCGGAAGGATAAAAGTGTTTAATTATGTTTTTGAACACCTGAATGAGCCCGAAGAAACAATCTCCACATTAACAGAAAAAGCCAGTCGGGTATTTGACGATTATGTTCAAGAAAAAATACTTAAAGCTGGTCTGGCGACGGGTACCTTATCAACACTTGAAACACTTACAAACCTCGACCTCAAGTTGTACATTAATTCCGGCACTGCCTCACCGGCACTGCAAGATATAATCAAAAAATTGGGAATACACCACTTTTTTTCCGGTGTCTTTGGGTCTACCAAAGAACCGATCGGTGGTGGTAAGGTGGAAAATCTACAATACATTGCCGAACAAGAAAAACTGGGGCCTGAAGCTATTATTTTTGTAGGTGATAGCGACTCGGATTACAAAGCTGCGGTAGAATTCAGATGTGATTTCATCGGTATTTCTAATGAGTGGAATGGGTGGAGAAAAGACGCAAAATCGTTTCCTGTTATATCTAAATTATCGGATATACCAAGACTTATAAACTAAGACAGGTCAGTGGTTTAGTTGAGGAAAAAATCTGAAACGATACGCCGCGTATCGTTTTTTGTTTTAGCGATTTTAATATCCTCTTAATTTTTTTCTAGACGGCAATTCGCTTTCGTAAACCTTCTTTTTTCCGTTTCCAAGATAACGCTGGATAGACACAATTTGCTTATACAATTTATCCATCCCTTGTGGTTCGATACTGGAGGCCTGATCAGTTCCCCACATACTATGATCAAGAGTAATATGTCTTTCTACTATACTGGCTCCAAATGCAACAGCGGTAGAGGTAGAATCCAAACCATATTCATGACCGCTGTAACCTACAAGACACTTATATCTTTTTTTCAACGCGGGAATAACTTTTAAATTCAATTCATCCAGTTTTGCCGGATATGAAGAATTGCAATGCATCAAGACGAATTGTGAAGCATGCTTTTTAAGAATAGCAACCGCTTCGTCCACTTCTTTAAGAGTGCTCATTCCCGTTGACGCGACAATGGGGACGCCGGTTTGGGCCGATGCCTTAAGAAGTTTGTGGTTGGTCAAATGAGCCGAGGGGATCTTTATGAACGGAATATCGTATTTTTTAATAAAATTTAAACTGTCCAGATCCCATACCGAAACTGTCCAGTCAATGGGTTTGTAGCTGCAATATCGGGCGATCTGGTCATATTCTTTCTTTTCAAATTCAATCTTTTTCTTATATTCCAGATAGGTCATCTTGCCCCAGGGAGTGTCTTTGGGTTCGTTTTTCTGGTGTTCGGGCACAGAAATATCGGGGTTTCTTTTTTGAAATTTAACGCAATCCCAAGAACAAGCATGAGCAGCATCGATCAACTTTTTGACAACGTTAAGGTCGCCATTATGATTAATGCCTATTTCCGCAATTAAGTAAGGGTTTTTTAGGTTTTTGAAATCTATCACCTTAAAATCATATGAATTTTTTATACTATTTCAATATTGACACTATCAAGATTTAATGCTTAAATTAAGTTCACTGTTTATCGAGGTATCACAAAAACAAACCGCCAAATTGGCGGTTTGTTTTGACATCAAGTCAGCTTATAACTCTAATTCTTCAAGCCAGAGCGCTGAAAGTGATTAATGGTTTTTTTCAAAGCATTTATTTGCAAATCCATGTCTGCTTCAATGCCTTGATTGGCTGTAAATTGCATTAACTTCGGCTGCAGCCGTTCTGCCTGCGAACACCTGACTCCTTCTAAAAACCCTTTAAGAGTTGGGGCTTGGGGTTTTAGGTCTTTGAAATATCTGCCCTCTTCGCTGATCAGCCTCATAACCGGCTCATCATAAACCAAGGCCCAAGCGGCATAGATCCCGTCTCCGCCAAGTTCCATGAATTTTTTCCTAAAATCATACCAGCTAACATTAAGCTTTGTCTCACCTTCGTATCTCACCGCCAAAGTATAATAAGTGTTAACATAACCAACCGGAACCTTCTGGGGTATTAACCAATCACAACCGGTATCTTTTATTGCTTTGAGGTACTTAGCGGCAATCTGCTGTCTTTTTTTAACTAGGTAATTGATTTTTTCAACCTGGGCTAGACCTATGGCAGCAGATGTTTCAGGCATTCTAAAACTAAACCCGAAAGTATCATGGCGCAACCATTTGGGATTCTGAAAATTATCTTTAACGACCTTTCCTCTGGCCTGGCCTCCTTCTGCTTTAACGGTCTTAAAACCAAAACAGCCAAATTTTCTCATTCTTTCCGCCAAGACCTTATCGTCAGTAATTAATATCCCGCCGTCTCCTGTAGACACATGCTTAGTGTTTTCAAAACTGAAACTGCCCACATGGCCTATGGTACCGCCGATCCTTCCCTTATGGTCGGTCCCCAAATAACATTGGGCGCAATCTTCCAGGACATATAGCTTGTGCCTTCTTGCAATTCGCATTATTGCATCCATATCACAGACCTGACCGTAAAGATGCACAGGCATAATCGCCCTTGTCCGTCGGGTTATCTTTCTTTCAACGTCTTTGGGATCCATCAAAAACGTCTCCGGATCAACATCGACAAAGACCGGTTTCGCGCCGGTGTATAAAACGGCGTAGCCGCACATTATGACGGTAAGGGCCGGGACAATAACCTCGTCTCCCGGACCAACGCCGAAAGCAATCAAGGCCTGATGCAGTGTGGATGTGCCGGAAGTAGAGGTAATAGCATATTTAACTCCGAATCTGTCAGCAAACGCTCTTTCAAAGCGGGCATTCATCGTTCCGTATTTAGAACTGCCGAATCCGGAATCTAAGACCTCCTTAATATATTTAAGTTCATTCCCTTTAAATCTCCAGCTATTGCTGGGTACAACCTTTGTCCTAGCCATGTTCCCCCCTTTTTTCATAGTAATAACGAAAAGCTTTAACCAATGTACATTTGTAACGACGCCTTGTCAACACCATTATGCAACCTTTATTCTTGTTGCCTTTTTCATTACTTCCCTCTTGGCCACATAGTCCTTGTGTCGAGATAAGTTAATTTTGGCTATCTCGGGTTTGTTTTGCAACAATTCCACTATGCGCTTAAGCGAAATAGTGTTTGTATCTATTTGAAGCTCGTCAAAAACTTTACTGAAAAACTCAAAATCCTCGGGATAATCCAATGTCATTCGTATGCTGTCGTTGTAAAGAATAGGGTCTGCGCCGGCTAACTCATTCACCTTGAACCTGGTATTATCAAGAATGTACGCTTCATACAGTTCGGTATTATCAGTATCTTTTATCCGGCATGCCTCTCGTAATGTGGCCGTAGAAATACAAAAGGTGAAAGCGCCGCAAATCAAACCCGAGGAGGACTTTATCACGTCGCAAGGATTCTTAAGCATTTGCTTGATCGAGGAATCAACCAATTCCGGATCGCAAAACAAATCATCGGCATCAAAAGTAACTATATAATCAAGGTCAAATTTCTCTGCCGCCCCCAGCATTCGCGCAAGTCGATCTTTCGCAGAACCCCTGAAACATTCCACTCCGTGCTGTTCAGCAATCTTTACAAGAACATCGTCTTCCGGCTGATTTGATGTAGCCAGAATAACCAAATCGGGATTTTTACAGCTTTTCATGCGCTCCAAAATGTGGTCTATAACTCTCTTGCCCCTTATCTTAAGAAGCGCTTTGTTTGGCAACCGGCTTGACCCCGTTCTGACCGTTGTCAAGCATCCAAATTTTAACTTTTTGATATTCACGGACTTACCCCTTTTGAAATTAATACTCAATAATAAGACCAATAAATAATGCCGGTTTTTATTGGTTTATTCAAGTAACAGTAACAAAAAACGCCACAATCAACAAGGGCCAGGGTTGACATATAAAAATCCCGCCGAGGCGGGATCTATCCGATTACTTTCTTCTCAATTTTTTCATAATGGGTATTTCGGTTTCAACAACTCTTTTTATTCCATCCCCCTTCGCAACCTCGAACCTTCTGATGTCTCTAGCCAACATTCGTATGCCTTTTGGCGCCAAACTGGCCGACTGATCAGATCCCCACATCGCCTGCTCAAGCGTAATATGCCTTTCCACCACACACGCTCCCATCACCGCGGCCGCCAGCGACATCGCAACCCCTATTTCGTGACCGCTATATCCAATGGGGATATTGGGAAATTCATTTGAAAGAGTCGAGATAACAGATAGATTGATCTCCTCTGTTTCCGATGGATACGTGGAAACGCAGTGCAGAATAATCAAGTCCTTTTCCCCAAGAAATTCTACAGCGTGTCTGATCTGCTCCATAGTACTCATACCCGTAGAAAGAATGACCGGCCGGCCTTTGGACCGTATGTGACGAAGGAGTCCGTTGTCGGTTAAAGAAGCAGAAGCGATTTTATAACAAGGCAGATCATACTGTTCCAGAAAATCCACGCTTCCCTCATCCCACGGAGACGCAAACCATAATATCCCCTTTTCTCTGCAATAACGGTCTATCTCGTCGTATTGTTCTTTACCAAACTCAAGACCTCGCTTTAGGTCACCATTAGTCGGACCGAATGGATTTTCTCTCGGCTTAGCCAGTTCTTCCGGTGTATACACAACCTCCACGGTCCTTTTTTGGAATTTAACCGCATCACAGCCGCTTTCAACGGCAAGGTCAATGAGCTTTTTGGCTATTTCCACACTACCGTTATGATTAATCCCTATCTCCGCTACGATAAAACACGGCTGGCCAGGGCCGACCAATCGATTCGCAATCTTTACTAAAGCCACAATTACCCCCCCCCTCAACAAAGAACTTACTTCTTTAAATAAACGATTAAATAAAAACAATCAATATTGACAAGTGTTTTTTATATTGTCTACAAACTATCCTCTACAAACCCGCAAAGAAAATGGATAACCGCCAAGTGTATCTCCTGTACGCGAGCCGTGTCGTTATCTGGAACAATAATTGACAGATCAACTAAATTTAACAATTTTGAGGTTTTAGAACTGAAAAATCCGATACATTTGGCCCTTTTTAACTTAGCAGCCAGAAAAGCTTCTTTTATGTTCAACGAGTGTCTATTTTTTGAATTAAAGTCGCTTGTGGTTAAACCAATGACGACATCGCCTTCGTTCGCCAATCCTTCTATTTGTCTTGAGAAAACATACTCAAATCCAATATCATTGCTTTGAGCGGTAATAATCGAGGAGTCGGCTGTAAGAGCAATTGCCGGAATGGAACTTCTTTCTTTTTGGAATTTACAGATTAGTTCGGCCGCGAAGTGTTGCGCCTCGGCGGCAGATCCGCCGTTGCCAAAGATCAGCAACTTTTTTCCTTTTTTCAGCGCATTTATAATTATATGCCCGGCCTTGATAACAGAGTCCTTAAATTTTTTATCTTTTGATAATTCTTCGTATAGATATTTTCTTTTGAGTAAAAAATCTTTCATTTAGTTCTTGTGTTTATTTAAATTTCGCAGGGCATCAACAAAAATAACGTCCTCCGGCTCGTCGATCTGGACGGAATGGAATATATCCATTTCATATACGGCGATCTTGCCACCCAGGCGGTTGCTGTATTTTCTCAAAATTTCGGGTTTTAAAACATATATCGAACCGTTCTCGCGGTATTGAACGCCCATATCCTGTTCCCGTTTTCTATCGTGATAATTATAATTAACGGATTTCAGTTTTTTATTCTTCATTAACCACATCAAACCCTTATCTCGACAAGCCGAAAACAATGAATCCGCTTTTTCCTTAACTAAAGTTTCAATGGCCCCATCGATATCATGTACTTTGCGAAGCGGCGAAGTTGCTTGCAAAAGAACTACCAGATCGGGATCGGACTGGCCTGCCTGATTTAGAGAATCAAGGACATGAATCAATGCTGATTCAACCGTGGCCTTATCGGAGGCCAAAATTTTTGGTCTGTGAATCACCGATGCTCCGTATTGTTCGGCAACCTTCGCAATGTTTTTATCATCAGTGGAAACATATACTTGTCTTACAAATTTCGCAGCTTTGGCCTGCAAAATAGTATGAGCCACAAGCGGTATCCCGCCCAACAAAGCAATATTTTTTTTGGGAATTCTTTTTGACCCGCCCCGAGCGGCAATAATAGCTATGATATTTAAATTTTTTAAAGATTTAATCATATTAAACTTATTAAACACAAGTTCGTCCGCCGTCTATAATAACATTGGCGCCGGTAATATAGCCGGAACTGTCAGATAACAAGAATACAACCGCTCCTTTATATTCGTCAACTCTCGCCATTCTGCCAAGCGGAATAAGTTTGGTTATCTTATTTACAAGCTCCTTCGATTGACCGCTAAATACTCCGCCCGGAGAAATGGCGTTAACTCTTATCCCATCTTTACCCCAAAAACTTGCCAAATATTTTGTAAGTCCGACAAGCCCATGTTTGAGCACAGAGTAGGTTGCGGGCTTTGTCGGTTGAGCATCGTCAGACAGTCCTTTTGTGCGATAAATCCGCTGGTCAGGGGCGATCACCGACAAGTCAGAAGCAATATTAAGAATTACCCCCTTTCCTCGGCGAACCATTTCGTTTCCAAAAATTTGACTGCAGATAAAAGCCCCTGTTAATCCCACGGCTAAATCATCTTCCCATCGCCTAATCGGAAAATTTCCAAAAGACGGTGTGTTTTTGGAACTTGACCCTATTTTCATTTTTTGATCATTGGCGGCATTGTTGATCAATCCGTCAACCCTACCAAATGTTTTCAATATTGTTTTTAAGGATTGGATGACCGACTTTTGTTTCGTGATGTCAGCTTGCAGGCCAAGCGAAGCAACGCCAAATTTTTTTCGTATTTTACCGGCCACGTCTCTTGCTTTATCGCCATTGATATCCAACAAAACGGGAATTCCTCCAAATTCTGCGACCGCTTCCGCGTGTTCTTTACCAAGCATTCCGGCGCCGCCCGTAATAACTATGACCCGATCATTCAGGTCAAATAGTTTTTTAATTTTTTGAATATGTGTATTCATTTTAATAGGACTTGCGCGTTTGGCCCCCGTCTACGACAACACAAGCGCCTGTTACAAATGATGCCTTGTCTGACGCCAAAAAAGTTACCGCGCTGGCAATTTCTTCTGGTTTTCCAAATCTCCCCATCGGCACCTCGCGCCTGATCATATCCAAAACGGAAGGGTTTTTGTTTATAATTTCTTCCCATCGTCCTCCGGGAAATTTAATATTCCCCGGCGCAACTGTATTAACGCGTATGTTATTAGAAGCGACTTCGCGTGATAAGTTTTTAGAAAAGTCGATTAGAGCAGCTTTTGCGGCAGCATACGGCAAGGGCGCTCCTATCGACTCAAGTCCCGCGATAGAAGCAATGAACACGATGCTTCCTTTTTTCCTTGCCTGCATAATAGGAACAGTTTGACTGGCAATTTCAACGGCTCCGCCAAAGTTGAGCTGAAAAACCCGACGCCACTCTTCTCCATCCTGTTTTTTGTTTACTTTTCCGGAACCGACATTCGCAACCAAAATGTCAATCGCGCCCCATTTGCTCAAAATTGAATTGAGGCAATTTTTTATTGATTTCTTGTCGATCAGATCACCCTTGAAACACATAATATTATCCGAGTTAAATTTCGTTGATAATTTTTTATGTATGTCGTCCAAATCTTCTCTTTGTCTGCCAGAAATTATAACCCTAGCCCCTTCGCTCAAAAACGACTCCGCAATTGCTCTGCCAATACCCCTGCTTGAACCAGTAACCAAGACCACTGAATTTTTTAGATTAAGATCCATATTAATGATTTAAATGCCGACCAACCAAATTTTTAACATACGCCAAGTTGTGTCGAGCGGTATCAACCTCTTTTCCATCCTCGCCACGCGCCACCTGTAAAATAAATGGCCCGCGATAGTTAATCTCGCTCAAGGCATGAAAAGTTTTAATAAAATCCGCGTTTCCGGCGACAAGCGGCACCGTGGAACCGCCTAAAAGACGATCTTTAATATGCACATTGCTGATAAATTTGCCATAGGCCGCAATCTCTTCATTCGTATCATAACCCAAACAAGCGCTATTTCCGATATCATAATTTGCTTTAATGAGCGGGTCGTTAAAGGATGACAAAAAATCCAGAAATGGACCGGGCGGAAATGATGTCTCAAAACCAATTTCAATTTTATGCTCGCGAGCAAGCGGCAAAACCTCTTTAACCGAATCAACTACAACCTTAATTTCCTCTTCGGTTTTCATCTCTGAATTGTCCACTAACGGAATTTCAATGCCGATAACTCCAAGTTGCCAAGCCGCGGTAATTAATTTTTTCAAAACTTCAACACTTTCAAGTCGTTCTTTCTCGCTCACCCTTATAAACGGACGCTGCATAAAAAAATCGGCAAGAATATGGTCAACACCAACGCCTGTCCTTTTAATCAAATTCTGAATTTCCTGTCTTCCTGAATCGGTCAGCAGAGGGTTGTTTTGATAATTATCATCCTCAAAAATAAACTCGATACTATCAAGCCCAACCTCTTTGGCCTTTTCAAACTCTTCCTGCCAAGTGTCTCGGGGAAATGCCTGAATCTTACCATCTACCGGCAAACTTAATCTTCCTTGAATTATTCCGATTTTATTCATATGATAGTCCATCCTCCGTCAATAACAATAGTTTGTCCCGTCATATAGCTTGAAGCGTCAGAGGCCAAAAAAACCAAAGCGCCGATCAGATCGGTCGGATGTCCGGTCCGTCCCAATAGAGTTCTTTCTCTCAAACGATTCAAAAACGGATCGCTAGTCGCAACGCTGTTTGCAGTTACGGTTTCCAAATTAGGAAAAGTGCCAGGACTGATGCTGTTTGCCCTCACCCCGTATTCAGCCCAAAATGAAGCCGTATATCTGGTAAATGCCTGAATGCCCGCCTTAAATACGCCGTAAGCCGGGGGGTTAAATTTATCAGTTCCTTTATATAAATCCGGACGAGGCGATACAATACCATACATTGAACCAATATTAATAATGCTCCCTTTTTTTCGCTTACACATCTGCTTGCCTACAATTTGAGTTGAAAGAACGGCCCAATATATCCCTGACTCAAAAGCCGCTTGCCATTGCTCAAAAGTAGAGTTCTCCAATCTGCCATTCGGCGTATTGAAACCTGTCTTAGCACTAAAGTCAAAAGCATTGTTTATTAGAATATCAATCTTAAATCTTTTCGTGATATTTTTTAAAACATCGGTAAGTTTTTTGCGGTCATAAAAATCTACCTCAAACCCGTTAACACGACTTTTACCCCACCTCATTTGTAGATCCAGTAGTTGTTTGCGTACTTTAGGAGGCCTGCTAAGCAGCACCACATCAGCCCCTAATTCTAAAAATTCTCTAGCCGCATAACTGCCAAAAAAACCGGCTGATCCAGTTATTAAAACCGTCTTTCCCGAAATATTCAATTTATCTATAACCTTGCTCATCATTGAGCCATAACTTTTTCAACCGCTTTTTTAAGATTAGAAGCGTAATTTGCGGTTGCTTCTTTTGAGACAAAAAAATCAATGTCCAGCGGTTCAATGTCTTGTTTCAACTGATCGCCGGGGGCGAATATTTTTTCTAAATCCTCCACCTTACGAACCATCCGGACATTTTCCAACCTCTCAACGATACCGAAAAGGGAGGGGAAATTATCAAAAATAAACTTGGGATTAAAACGATGAATGCCGTCACTATAGGCCAAAATGTAATTTCTTTTGCCTAGAAGCGCGGCTTCCAAGATCATGGTTGTCTGCGCGCTTATCATAAATTCCATATTGGATAAAAGGGGTCGGAAATAACCGGAATCAGGATAATAACGCGCATCAAAACCACCCGTAAAGGTGTCCCAAGAGGTCAGTTTTTTATAGTAGTGTCTGGCCGGCGCGTCAAGAACTACGTGTTTAAAATCATATTCAAAAAAAACATCGGGGCACCTTCTGGTGTGCTGGGTCGGAGTCGGACGATAAACAACTTTTATATCTGTTTTATTTTTATCAATTATCTCATCTATCTTTTTAAGGGCGCCAAGTTCGTCAAAAAGGTCTGACATTCCGGCATACAAGGCGTAACGGAAAGGATAAGGCGACGGTTGGGGTTTTTCTTCCGGTTTCATGTATTTTTTAAATTTAGGCGTGCCTAAAATAATAATCCTGTCTTTCGGCATATTCTTAACGTTAACGGCATGTTCAACCTGCTGTCGGCTCCAAACGCCTAAATAATCGGGTTTAAAAGTAAAAATTGTTTTATTTCCCAATGTGTCCCAGTTATCTATTACCATGAATGACGGTATGTTCACCTTCTTTGCAATTCGAATAAGCTCAAAAGCGTGGCCCTCATAAGCGTGCGACGGTATTAGAATTATTGATGGATCGATCCTTTTTATAAGTTCAAAAAGGCCTCTGTCTTCCGCTCTTTTCAAAAACGCAAATTTAACGATCTGGTAAATGCCGGGGACAGACATTATCTTATAGGCAGAAACCTGACGAGGCTTAAATAATTGCGATTGGATCCAAAAAATTATGGACTTTTTTCTTAATCTCCAAGTGTTTAAATTAAAAATATGCCGGTGCAGCGTGTTCTTGTTGTCCGGGTAAGAATAAAAAAATACCCGCTCTTTGGGAACATCAAAATCAAGTTCAGATAAAGCGGGATTAGCGATAAAATAGGTTCTGTCTTTAATGTCTTCTAAGGCCTGGGTTCGAATATAGGCCTCGTATTGATGATAGTCGTTGATTATAAATAATATTTTTACGCCTCCTTTGTTCATACAATAAATGGGCGCATTTGATATAAAAAATGGCCGTTCTTTTTTAATACTCTGCGGAGTTTTTGCCCGATATTAGTTCTGCCGTTTGGACGCCCGGTAATGTTTTTATCTGGCCGATCAATTCCCCAAAGTCAGCATTTTTTCCAAAAAGCAGAGAAAAGTAGTACTCCTGCTTGCCGTCCGATTGTGTTTTTGCCTGTAAAAAATGCTGGGAACGAACATGCTTTTCAAGAATACGCACAGCGTCATTAAGTTTAAAGGACTGATCGGTAATTAAAACCAGAAGAAAACCATCTTTAACGACAGAACCGAAACTATACTTGTCAAGAAACAATAGTATAAATGATATCATTATCGTGCTTATGGCGGCGATGATATAATTATTTGTGCCGACAGCCATACCCATCGCTAAAGCGAAAAATAAAAACGCCACATCTCTTGTGTCCTTGAGGATCGTTCTGAAACGAATAAGCGCGAATATCCCCAAAACGCCCAAAGCGCGCACTAAATTGTTGCTTAAGATCATCATAGAAACCGCGGCAAGAACAGCCATAAGAACCATGGAGATCACAAATGATCTTGAATAGGAAATTCCGTAGTGGGTTTTTTGGTAAACCCAGCTTATCGCCAAAGCGATGAAAAAAGTCGCAAGAATGTTCACCATAACAACCGCTGCGCTAAAGTCAGTCAACGAATACATAGGTAAATTGGTTAGATTAAATTCTTGCATTAGCGTGATAAGGGGTTGTGCCGGAAAATTGCCTCTACCCCATAAGCATATTTAGAAATAGCGTCTTTTTTTAGATTATAATTTTTGATAATTCCACCTAGCCACCAGGGGATCGTGTAGTTAGATTTAATCTCTAAAATGATACCTTTTTTGTTGATCTGGTCAATAGACGCCATAAAGGCATTGCGCTCAAGATCTGTTGTTCTGCACGCCTCTAATCCGGAATCAAAAGTGACTCTCAAGGCGCTGCTTGTCGGAGCAATATAAGGTTTTCGCCTGTATCGGACAACGATCTTAGGTCTGGCTGAAGAAAAAATGATATTACGCGCAAGTTCGCTCTTGGCCTCATCTTCCGCTCCAAACCGTTTAAAATTCATGAGAGCTGAAACGCCTTTATCCATAAATTCTTCCCACTCTTCACGGCTTAATTTCAGCCCCGTTTTTATAACCGTCTCTCCAATTTTTTCTTTGAGTTCAAGCCGCACCGACGAAGATTTATCCAAATAAGGCTCGTAAATCCGAGCCCGGATTTTTTTCCTTTTTCTAAGCCCTCCGCATTTATCCTGATAGTCCTTAAAGTCATATGAATCAAAATACAAACTCGTAACATAATAACCGTCGCCCAAAAGCGCGCTGGGGCCATCAAGCTCCATCCCAAAACGTTTTAATTCTTGTTCAATAAACCCGGCCGCTTGCGGCTTTATGAGATACTTAAATTCAAAACGATAAAATGGTCTAATCATCGGCCTATAACTATATTATATAAATACGCCGGCAGAAGTGAACGCAAGTCGTAATCTTTTTTGACATCACCGGCAATCTCGACAAAATCAGTCAGAGAAGAATATTCATCCACGCTTATATCCTTGTTATTAGACAGAAAGATATTACCTGCCCCTTCAACATTGCCTCCTTTTATAAATTCCTGTTTTTTTCTATAAAGCGATAGGGCGGAAACTTTGCTGGCTCCAATTACATTACTGTTTATTGATGTCGTAGAATTGTCTTTAACGGCAATACCTATGTCACAACCGACTAAAAAATTGTTCTCCACGACGACTTCGGATTTTTCGCCCACGCTAATGCATTTATCGCTAAATCCTACGATCTTATTATTAGAAATCTCCACGCTTTCTGTCCCTGAAAGGTCAATGCCGTCCCCGTTGTTTCCGCCTGATTTTGAGTTAAACAAGATATTATCCTTGATACTGCCATTTTTCACAAAATCAAAGTCAATGCCGTCAGAGCTGGTATTTTTTACCACGCTCCTTGCTATATTCACGGAGCCGCCAACAATATGCAGAGCATCGTCTGAACGGCCATTCTCAAAAGTTGAGTCGTATATTTCAGCTAAAGTATTGCGTAAGTTGAATTGGGACAAATACGGAACACCGTTAATAACCGGCTCCGCCCCGCCGCCTGAAACGCTGACATAATAAAATTTATTTTGGGCGTCTCCGGTATTAATAACGCCAAAACCGCCCCAAGGTCCTAAATCCGGCGAGAGCGGCCGCATTTCTATCCGATCTGAAGGCGCGCCGACAGCCGTAACCGGACTGTGAGAAATTAGGGAAGCGCCCGGAGAAAATAGCAACTCCGCCCCTGGTTCAATTATGACATAAAGTCCGCGAGGAATTATCGTAATGTCCTTAAAAATATGTTCACCGGCTGGCAAAGATAACGAGTTCGAGTTTAATTTTTTAAATTGCGGATTTCTGCCAATAAACTGCTCTATGCTCAAAAAAACATCGTCAAAATATTTAAAACTGCCTTCAAATTTCACCAAATCGGGATTGTGGGCCGTCGGTTTTAAACTGTCCGCAAAGTCAGAAGACGCAAGCTTGGCTACATATTCTTTAGTATAATAAAAATTTTCTTTAAACCATTTTCTATACTGCTTAACTTTATCGTCAAAAGTGTAATCAGAATCTATCTTGGCCTGATCGTTGTAAAACTCATCAAAATATTCCTTGTACAATCCGTCATAATACGCAAGGTCATCTTCAATATTACTTTCGTCAGAAACGTAGTCATTTACAATTTTCTTATACTCTTCTAAAAAATTATCATTGGAAAAAATACGTTTTGCCAGAGTAAGAAGTTCTATCATATGATAATTGGACTCGCTTACTCCGATATCCCACGGAAGTAATACAAATTTACCGGTTTCCTTTTTAAACAAGAAGACAAAGTTGTGTATGTCGTTGATATGACCTGAACCGGCAAGATGTAATAAAAGTTGAACGCGATAAAAACTTTCAAGATCAAACAAGGTGCCTATTTTTTCCGCGAATTCTTCGTCATCGGCGTTTTCAATTAAACTGATAAACGCGGTGAGTTCTTCGAACTCTTTACTTTCATTGTCTGTATAGCTTTTCCAGTCAGAGATTCTCTCCATCGTAAAATAATTGACACCGTCAGGCCAGCTAAGATCCTTGTGGGAAAAAATATTGTTGGTGTCTATCAAGCCGTTCCTGGCTAAAAATTCTTTGGACCACGGCTCGGACGCCAAATAAACCCCAAAATCCCTATTGTTGATCTTTACTCTGACAAATTTAAAATCAGGAGACAACATTCCCATTTTTTTGGCTCGATAAGAATTCAATGGCTCGACAAAGTAACGCCGGTCGCCAGCTATGATAAGATTTAGCGCTTTCTGACCATTAAAAAGATTTTCTCGCGGGAACTTCAGACGAAACGATTTTTGTGAAAATCTCCAGTGGTTTACCGATGTCCCCCGATATCTTAACTTTATACTCGATCCGTAATTGTCCTCACTGCTTATAAAATCAGCGTTGACATATTTCTTGTCTTCTTCCAACAACAACCTATAATTAACTATTTCGGGATCAAACGGCGTACTGGCAGTCAGTTCCTCCTGATTACCGGGTGAGAGGAAAATATTATAAACAGGCAGGTCGGTTTTCTTGAACCAATAAGGCAGGTGAATTATATTATAGACCTTCTTAATGGCAAACCTGCTCGGCGTCAGCCACCTGCCCATAGGCGTTCTAACGATAAAATCAGTCCTTACGCTTAGCGGGATCAAAAAATAAAAAACAACCACTGTAACAATCAAAAGAACGAGGAGGATGGCGGGGTGAAAAAAATTGTGAAAACCGTTTTTTCTCATCAATAAAACATACTACCAGACCTAAATACATAAAACAAACCGAAAGAAATATTGCGCCCCATTGCGTCCTAAAATGTAATGGATTATGATTACTGTAATGATCGGCCCCCGATACAACTATAATCCGATTCCCGAGTTAAATCTTAATTCAACTCAACTAAAATACCGCGACATATTTGCGGACAAAGTATCTCGCGGTGAATATGTGTATCAAAAAGTTCCTTGCGCGATATGTATGGGCAATGACTTTGAAGTGCTTGCTGAAAAAGATATGCACGGACTAAATATAATAACCGTGATATGCAAAGAATGCGGTCTCATACAGACAAATCCGCGAATGACCAAGGAAACTGCCGCGGCATTTTACGAAAATGAATTTAGAAATTTATATGAAGGCGGAGAGGTCTTAAAAGATGATACGTTCAGTAATCAATATGCGTTTGGAAAAATCACTGAACGGCTATTATCTGCCAAGACCGGGACAAAATCGTGGAAAGATAAAGTCGTCGTTGAAATTGGTTGTGGAACAGGAGGTACTTTAAAATATTTTCAAGATCAAGGATGTACTGTTTACGGAGTTGAATATGACCCGGATTGTGTTCAGTATGCCAGATCTAGGGGCGTAAATGTTGAGCAGGGAGAAATCGGCAACATAATAAAGAGGAGGGTCTCCGCGGACGCCGTACTTTACAGTCATGTTCTTGAACATGTATATAACCCCAGAGAAGAACTGGAGTTTGTTCGTAAAATCCTAAAGGCCGACGGGGTCATCTACGCCACATTTCCGGGCGTGCGAGCGTTAAGATATACATATAAGCAGAATTTTATACTCATGCTACAAAATGCCCATAACCATTATTTTACCGCTGTAACTGTTGATAATTTGGCTAAGGCGGCTGGCTTTAGAACATTATATGTTGATGATGAAATAAGAACGGTTCTGCAACCGCATGATTACGATCAAAGTAAAAAACTGGAATTTATTAGCGATTATCCTGATATTGTAAATTTCATACGACACGTAGAGCAAGAGCGCTTGAATCATCGGCCTCATCAATCTGTAAAAAGAAAACTTCGTAAAATTATCATCAGAATTTTAAGAACCCTTAAACTATACGATTTTGTTCAGAAGATGTATTATAAAATCATATACTAACTACCTAAAATTATTCCCTTCCGCTGATGTCACTCATCTTGTAAAAATAAGAATCTTTGTTTTCCAATAGCAGTTTAGGCGGCCCTTCTTCAACGATTCTTCCTTCGTTAAGCACAAGCAATCTGTCCGCGCTTGAAAGCGTGGACAGCCGATGAGCGATTATAAGCATTGTGATTTTGCCCCTCAAGCCGTCAAGCGCTTGTCTTATTGAGGCCTCGGACTCATTATCAAGCGCGCTTGTCGCCTCATCCAGAACAAGGAGTTCGGGATTCCTCGCCAATATTCTGGCCAAAACGATTCTCTGACGCTGGCCGGCGGATAACTTTAATCCCCTCTCACCGACAAAGGCATTGAACTTGTCCGGCTGTTGGATTATAAAATCATAGATATTAGCCGCTCTTGCCGCTTTTTCCACCTCGTTGTCGGATATCGTTTCGTCATAAAAGCGAATGTTGTTGGCGATGGTGTCGTTCAAAAGAAAAATATCCTGCGACACGTATCCTATGTTCTTTCTCCATTTTTTCAAGTTAATATCAGCCGCATTAGTACCATCAACAGCAATTTTGCCCGTTGTGGGATTAAATAATCTTAAAACAAGGTCCACTATCGTCGTTTTGCCCGCGCCGGAAGAACCTATCAATCCGACCATTTCCCCTCTTCTTATTGAAAAACTAAGGCCGTCCAACACCTTGGTTTTTGAGTCATCGTAGACAAAGGAGACATTCTCAAATTTTAATGATTCTTTGAGTATAAAGTCGCTCTCGCCGCCAACATCTTCTTTGTGTTTCCTGGCTTCGGTCTGATAGTTGATAACGGCAATCAGTTGGGGAATAAGTTGGTTTATCACATTTATTCTATCCTGCGCTGAACGGGCAAATGAGAACATCTTTTGAATCAAATAGAGGATAGCAACAAAGGAAGCAATATTGAACAAGGGGTCTTTATAAGAAAAAAGGAATATGGGAAGTATGACCGCTAAAGTTAGGGGCTCAAAAAAGGCGACGTTGATTTGATTATATTTTGACAACCCGAATCTGGACTCGGTCAGCTTTTTAAAGTGAGTATCGCTGTTTTTTATAACTCGATCCTCCGCGGCCATGGATTTAATGCTTTTTGCGCCAAGCAGTGACTGATTCACGTAATGAGATATGTCTTTGGCCGTTCTTTCCGTTAAATTTGCGAATTTTCTTATTTTGTAGAACAGAGGTTTTAAAGCAAAGAACACAACAATGCTTATTAGGACGACCAGAAGAGTTATTTTAAAAGATATTCCTATCGCCACAATAGCGTAAGTTATGAAGCTGGTCAGCAAAAGTATAACTGTGCTGATGCTTTGCAAAATACCCGATGAAGCGTTGACGTCTTCTATAATTAACTGGGAAAGGTAACCAATCTTGTGTTCTTTCAGATGCGGCCAGTCGGCCCTCATCGTGTGCTTAAAGAGTTCGCGCCTAGTTTCCACTTCATATTCAGAAAAGGCCCTGGCATTAATAACGTGAGCGACATAGACAAACAACGCCTTAAAAACAAAAAGCAAAACTAAAACCACCACCACGGAAAAAAGGGAAAATTCTATTCCTATAAAAGAGAATACCCGACTGAAAATTTTTGATATCGGGTCATCCGCCAACACCCCTTCCTGTCCGCTAATAAATGAAAATAGGGGGATAACGGCCCCGATACCGATACCGCCAAGAATGCCACTCAAAAATCCCAGTACGGTCAAAAGCGCGATCTTCTTTTTATATTTATAAAAAGCAACCCTGAACAGGGTAATTGAACTGAATATTTTTGAGATAAAACCGAACATGGTTATACTATTATTATATAGTTTTTTAGAAAATCGTCAAGGAATCCCGCTTTCCTAACTTCATTATTTTGACTTCTAGTCCGTTCTTATAAAATTTAAATGATTTAACCACCGGGAGCTTTAAGTTTACGCGAGAAAAGGGGCCAATTTTGTAAAAAACGTTGCCTTCATATATATTGTTTCTTTTCCCTCTCAACCTGCGCAGTATTCTACGAAACCAAAAGATTAATCTCTTATACCAAAGGCCTCTAATAGTAGCTATAAATATGTATCCTCCTTCATTCAATTTGCCCATCGCTGACTTTAGTAGCTTTCCGCTGTCAGGGGTAAAATCAAGCTGAAAGACAAAAGAAATAAAATCAAATTTCTTATCAGTCAGAATATTGTTGTCCGAATCTATTAAAACCGTCTCGCAGCCGAGTTCTTTCTTAAGAAAGTCCAGATTCGCTGGAAGATAGTCGCTGGCCGCGCATTTCTTCATCCGTCTTACAAACTCACCGTCATAGGATAGAAGATCAAGCCAGTCGCCCTTGAATTTTGAAAGTTCCCGGGCTACTAAATCATAATATTTGCCGCTAAAACTAGTTAGACGAAATCTATCCAGATATACCGGGGCTATTCTCTTGCGATAGTCAATCAAGCTAAGCGGGGTATGGTCTTTTAACCTACCGCTGCCATTCAATGTCTTCATTTCATAAGCGTTGAAACTGTAAATTTCTTTATAGTCCATTCTTACCATGGGTTCTTGATGAACAGACATATCCTGATAACCCACCGCCAGCAAAAGAACGATATCCATATGGTCAGGAATACCCAACACGCGCCTAATAACTTCGTCTTTGCCGAATCCAGCCATGGGACACGTGGCAAGACCCAGTTCTACGGCGCGAAGAATCATGTTCTCTATGGCCATACCGGCCGTAGTGACCGCCGACGAACGTTCAACGGTAAATCTGGAATCAACTAAAACAACCATAGTAGTCGGGGCATATTTGAATTTATAGCTGACATCTCTGCCCAGTTGAGCCAAGAGATTGTCATCGTCCACTACTACATATTGGGTGAGCTGGAGATTGCACGACACAGGACTTAACTGCGCCGCCTTGATCAACTCCGCGATTAAATCTCGGCTGACTTTTTTGTCGTAATATTTTCGCACACTTCTTCTTTTTTTTAGGATATCAAGTAATTCCATATCATTATAATTATAAAACCTTCATCGATCACGTAATATTCCCCAATTTTCATAAGCGTCTCCTTCTAAGAACAACTTAAGGGCCAAGGCCAAGAATTTTGTTCTCTGGGTATCATTTACTAACTCCCCGGTATCAACATTTACGGAAAGCGGGTAGTCGAATTTGCCGTGGTGTTTGACAAATCCGTCAAAGATAAGATCGGAAGCCGTTTTGTACTTATTATCACTCGTTATTTCATAAAGTTTCTTCAACGCAATAGACATATCTGTTTCAGAATCTATAAACGATTCTTTGCCGGAAGGATATAGGGGCAAGAGGCCTGTTTTACCCTGAAATTTTAACCAATAACTTGCAATTTCTTTAGCAAAAGACAAGTCTTGGTCTCTTTTAAACAACATATGATTATCGCAAAGTAAATCTAACACGCCAAATGAAGGTGTTAAAGATTCTTTATAATCCGAAAAGTAAAGTTTTGAGATCATTTTAAATATGCGCTCTTTTATTTCATTGTCCCCGTTAAATCTGTACAAGGCCTGAAGGGCAAAAATCGTGTTGGTGTTATTCTTAAAAACGGCGGTTTTTTTAAACTCGCCGCCCAAAAAAAATGTAAGTGGTTTATAAGTGAAAAATGCCGGCAACAAACCGTATTTTTCGTAGTGGGTATTATTAAATAGGCGTCTATATATATTATTGGCAATATCGGCATATTTATTTTCTCCTGTGGCGCGAGCTATATCAACAAAACATTCAATCAATGTTCCGTCTCTGGTATCTGTTACTGGTATCTTAAAATACCTATAAAAAGACCTCGGAGTTCCATCCAGACAAAACATGTCTATTGCCTTATCAGCCACGTCAAGCAACAATTCTCGGCTATCATCGTCTTTTTTAAAAAGATGCCAATCGGTCAGTCCGAGCAGTAGATCGGTATATTCATAAGTCTTAGCCAGCCCAGACATACCCATAGTTGGAAATTGGGATATTAAAATTTTGTCAGGACCCAACTCCTCTTTTAGAAGCTCGATCTGCTTCTCAATAAATTCCTCTTCACCAAAATATAAAAGAAATGGCAAAAAGTCCCCGAGATCAGAAAATATATTAAATGGCTTCAGATTGCCCCTGCTTCTTTCCAATGCTAAAGCGCCGTTAGGCAAAGTGAGGGTCTTTATAATTGAAATTATTTTTTTAACTTCGGGCGGCATAAAACATTTGTCTTATTTTCTCGGCTCTTTTTCTCCATGTATATATTTGCGCGTCTTCCTTAGCTTTTCTAGAAATTTTATCCGCCAGATCTCTGTCTTCGGTCACTATTTTGATTCCCTCATACATTGCTTGCGGACTCTCGGCTTGGACAATTACAGAATTATTCTCGTTTAACACCTCTCTAAATGACGGCAAGTCCTGAGCTACGATCGGACAGCCGGATGCCATATATTCAAACATCTTGAGCGGGGAGGTATATTTGTCTGAAATTCTTTCTGTTTTTTTTCCAACCAAAACAGCGCAGTCCGCCGCTTTAAGATACAGGGGTATTTCCCCGTGATGCTTATGACCCAAAATCAAAATATTGGCCAACCCAACTTTCTCAGCTTTCTCTTTAAATATTCTGACGTCAAGATCTGTCCCCCCGACAAAAACAAACAGATTATCTTCTTGAAAACTATCGGCTGTTTCTAGTAGTAAGTCCGCTCCTTTCCACTTATACAGATGGCCCGTGTAAATAATGATTTTCTTATCCAACGGCAAGCCCAATTTTTCTCTTGCCTCTTTTTTGTTCACTTTTATATCAAACTCTTCAATATCAACCCCGTCAGGCGCAACAGTAATTGGCCCATTATAATAGTTTGCAAAGTCATCTTTCAGCCCCTTAGATATAACCACCAGGCCACTTATTTTCTCAAGAATTTTATTATAAAACTTTGACTTTATATTTCTTGGAAAGTTGTGCGCTTCCCAATATAGGCGATGCTGTTTGGGATCCAATAAAATAAGAGAAAATTGATCGCGTGAATAAATTATTCCCTCTTTATCGGCTAAATATTTCCTTAACCTCAGAGCGAAAAACAGTTGCTGAACCCAAAAGAGAATTTTATTTAAAAAGGAGCCGAGATTTACGTCAATAAGATCGGGGGATTTTAACTCTGTGATTTTAAACGGAACTTTAACATCGTAATATTCCAGCACGTTCGTATTTCCTACGTTTGGGTGTTCGTGCCTCTTTGGAATAACTAATTCGCAGTCAAACCCAATCGATAAGAACGCTTCGCACATTTTAACCACCTGCAAGCCATGCGCTTTGATGGTCGGCAGACGGTAATTGGCAACACAGTAAATTTTCATTAGAAAGAGCGCAAAAAATAAATGATCTTTTTTGCGATTACTTCGTGGCTAAAATTTTCAACGACATAATTTCTTCCGAACTCTCCCATTTGCTTGGCTAAATTGGAATCTGACAATATTTTATTCATTGCTTCGGCCAGTTGTTCTGAATTATTCGGTTCAACTAAAATACCACTTTTACCGTCAACAACTACTTCATCAATCGATCCTGTTTTTGTCGCCACAACTGGAACACCACAGGCACTGGCTTCCGCCATAGCATATCCGAACTGCTCTTCCCAGCCGCCCACTCGCCTGCTCGGATAAACAAAAACATCGGCTGAATTTAACAAAGCCGGCAATTCGTCATTAGTCATCCAATCAAGAAAAACTGTTTTTTCGTCTAATTTTAAACTTTTTCCGCCAAAGGCGGATCCGCCTCCGGCGGAAACTTTTAACTTTAAACTTTCACTCTCTGGGCCGGTGCCGACGATAACTAACTTAGTATCATGTATTAAGTATTTAGTATTAAGTATATTAAAAGCATTTATCAAAACATCTATCCCTTTGCGTTTTTCAAGGGCGCCATAGAATAAGATGATTTTATCGTTGGATCGCTTCGCTTGTTGGATTTGTTCATTTCCAACCGGCTTAAATTTTTCCGTATCAACACCGCTTAAGGGACATACAATAATTTTCAATTTACAATTTACAATTTTCAATTTATTGATTATCTCCGCTGCTTTGGTGTTGCCGCAAATTATACCATCACTTAAGGCAAGATTTAGTTTAACCAGCATATTAGAAAGTTTTAGCTTCAGCCCGGACATTCTTTTTTCAGGCGCAACATTCTGCCAGGTAAATAAAACATGCTTATACCCAAATAACTTAGCCCAAAAGCCGTTATAAAGCGTTGTGAGCAGATTTGGCTCCAAACACGAGTAAAGCACCCTTGAGCCATATTTGAGGCGAACATAGGGCAAAATGAGGCAAATAAAGGGCGTCCATCCTTTGAATAGGCCTCCGAATAAAGACTTCCCGCCAAAAGAACAAGCCGATAGGCCAAATATTTTAAAATCGGCGCGCTTTGCTAAACCTATCTTTACCTTCCCCTTTTTCGCTTCCCAGCGTTTAGGCAAAATAAAAATAAGGTTGTCCTTACTTTCCACATACTCAAAAACCTTAAAATAATAAGGGTAAGCGTAAGGAAAACCGGTTATTATTATAGATTTTTGGTTAGATTTTTTGCCCATTGTTTTTGGGAATGATAACTGATAATTATATCCCGCAGTTTTTGGCGAAGTTCAGACTTAACCGTCTCGTCCAAATTTAAAATCTCGGTTAATTTTTCGGCCAAATCATGCGGATCGTCTTGGTGAAACAATAGCCGTTTTTGCAGTTCGTCGTTAAAAAATTTTAACCAGGCGCGATTTGAAGATAAAACCAAAGTGCCACAAGCCATTGCCTCCAACATTGTCTTATCAAAACTACCGGTCGGGGTCATATTAACCACAACATCGGCCTCACAAAAAATAGTCGCGCTTTGTGAATGCGAAATTCGTCCAGACCACTTAATTTTTTCTGACACACCAAGCTCTGCTGATAATTTTTTTAAAAAGTCGATGTGTTCTTCGTCGTCGATATTACTGGGGCCACCAACCACTTCTATATCAATTGCATTATATTGTTGGGGTTGATATTTTTTTAATTCCGATACTGCCCTTAATAATATGTCTATTTTTTTAATCGGTGAAATCCGCCCAAGATATAAAATTTTGTTAAGCTTGCTCTTATTTTCATTGGGCTTAAAAAAATCTGTATCTATGCCCTGCCCAATAGTAACCAGTTTAGATGTTTTAAAAGGAAAGGCTTCCGGCACCGAACAGAAAATTTTATCAACCAATTTTTCAGCCAGCTTTAATTTCCAATTTCCTCGCCAGACGGCATACCAAAGAAATAGTTTCTTTCTCAAAAACTTAGTTGCCAAGGAGGCCGCGATAACCCACGCCGGAGCCATAATGACAAAAGCGCCGTCATAATCACGCCTTAACCGCCAAAGCAAGCTCCAAAACCTTAAGATGCGCGAAATCGGATTTGTGTTTTGTTTTTTATCTATGGAAAAAACTCTTAAATTACCGGCAGGGTCAAACTCTCCCAAAGATTGAGTAATAACGATAATTCCCGATAAATGCTTTGTTAATTCATTAACCCAACCAACAAAAAAACCAAGCAGATCGTCGTTTTTATCAAATTTATTAACAAAAATTAGTAGTTTATTCATGGTATATCTTTTGTAGTTTTTCGGCGTAATTTTTTATCGTTTCTTTCTTTTCAAATTGTTTGGCTGTCTCGAGGCCATTAAGTCTACATTCTCCGTACCTCTCGGGGTTGTCTAATAGCCCTTTTGCCTTACGAGCCATGTCTTCGGCCTCCCAAGCAATAATCTCTCCTCCTGAGCCATTTTTGAGCAAATCAGGCACTATTCCGACTGGGGTTGCCAGTACCGGAACGCCACAAGCCATGGCCTCCACGACAACCCTCGGACCGCCTTCATTATAGGAAGGCATCATCAGAATTTTGGATTTATTCATTAATTCTGCTATTTCAAGAGAATCTTTCGCCCAACCGTAGAGCATAATATTATCTTGCAATTTTAAATTTTTAATTTTAAATTTTAAACTTTCCTTAAGTGGCCCTGATCCGACAATAATCATTTTAAAATTTAAAATTTGAGCTTTGAGTTTACTTGCTGTTTCTAACAGCAGGTTGATTCCTTTGTTTTTTTCCAACCGCCCGACAAAGATCAAATCATATTCTTTAGGCAGGTTCATTGGCCTGAAAATATCCAAGTCAACATAAATAGCCGGAATATAAATGATTTTTTCTTTAGGCACGCCGGCTTTGATAAGAAAATCCGGAACTTGTTTTTGATTCATTACTCGCGCCGCTTTTGCTTTAGAGGCATCAAACCCAATGAACAACTTGAATAGAAACTTATAAATAACCTCCTTAATGCTGGCGGCTCGAGGATGCCCCGGAATATGAAAAATTTCCAAAATATATGGGACTTTTATCTTCTGCCGCAATAATCTTGCCCCGATGCCATTATAAAAAGGAGGGAATTCGTGGACAGTCATCAAATCAAACTTCTGTTCTTTATAGATTTCCAGTCCCTTCTTTAAAAACCAAAACGGATGAAAAATTAACGGCCACGGAGAAATATGAACGTAAACGTTCCCAAACAAGTTCTGAGTTTGAGTTGTTGGATCGCTTCGCTTGTTGGATCGCTTCGCTTGTTGGAATTGTTCATTTCCAACATCTCCATCATTTCCAACATCTCGAACAATTCTTGGAGCGATAATATCTATCCTCTCCCAATATTTGTGAAATTCCTCCAAAGTGTTGTAAAACGCCCCCTTCTTGCCGGAGGCCAAGTCCGCAGCGCTTCCCAAGCCGGTTATCATCAGTAATTTAGCCATTTAGAACTTTAAGTGTCTCGTTAATCATCTTTTCCGAACTGAATTTTTGAACCGTCTTTTTCCCGTTTTCCCCAAGTTCATCTCTTAATTTTTCGTCTTGCCATACCGTCTTTATCGCTTCCACCAAATTGAATTCATCATTGTATCTGACCAAAAAACCGTTTTCGCCTTGCGTTATAACTTCTTTATTGCCTCCGACTGCCGACGCAATAATCGGAGTACCGGCTACCATTGCTTCCAGTATCTGATGAGAAAAGCCCTCATATCCGCTGTTCAGAACGAACATATCCGACGCCGCCAAGTAAACGGCCAGCTCTTCTTTTGTTTTTTTGCCGACTAGAAACACCTTCTGGCTTAAACCCATGTTTTTGACCATTGACTCAAGCGATTTTTTGTCCGGACCGTCCCCGACTATCACAAGGCGAGCAAATTGTTTCAGCTCCAAGAGACAAGGCATTATTTTTATCAGCATTCTGAAACCCTTCCACGGAACAAGTCGACCTATTGATAGAATTATGTTGCCGTGGATGCCAATCTTGTTTCTCGCTTCTTCCCGCGACAGATCCGATGGCTTAAAATCAACTCCGTTATAAATAATTTTTATCTTCGCCTCCGGTACTCCCCAGCCCTTAACAATACCCGCCAAATATTTTGACGGCACAATCACTGTATCGGCCCTTTTGCAAACCCAGCCCTGTAGTTTATAAAGCATACCTATCCAGCCGCTTTTCTTGGCTTTCTGAAAATCGTCAATTAAAAGTTTAACTCTGTCTTTACCGACACCAACTTCCCAAGCATAGTCACCTACAATTCTTATCACAAATTTTTTCTTAAACAGTTTGGCGGCAATCAAAGATGGAAAGCCCGCGCTCCACACATTCAGAGCGTAAATAGTATCGCGCTTGCGCGCCAATCCAAGAAGCTTGATACCAAAAATCAAGTGCTTAATCCCTTTAGGCCATTTGCCCCAGACACGAATTATTTTAACGCGATGCGAATGACGCGAACGAAAGAACTGTTTAGAATAAGTCAAAACACAAACATCAAAACCCTTGGCGTTCAATTCATTGGCCAAAAGTTCGGCATAAGTTGCCGGCCCGCCAATATCGGGAGGAAAAATTCCCGTTGTAATTAAAATTTTGTTCATTTTTTGGTAAATAAATTATATTTAGTAATATGGAAAATCGCCGCTAGGCCGTCTTTCCAGTTTATCTTTTTTCCTTCTTCATACGTTCGCCCTATGTATGATATCGGCACTTCAACTATTCGAAAATTAAGTTTTCCTACCCATGAAGTCAACTCTGGATCGATGCCAAATCTTTTTGAAGTTAAACGCGGCCAGATTTTATCTATCGCATCCTTAGAAAAAACTTTATAGCAGGTGTACATATCGGAAAGACAGACGTCGCTTAAAACATTGGACATCTGATTTAACGCTTTAGAAAATAAGTAACCATGCCTATAAATAATTTTATTGTTTTTTGGCTCAAGAAACCGTGAACCGTAAACGACATCAGCCACCCCTTCAATGATCGGCGCGATGAGACGAGGGTATTCCTGCGGATTGTATTCAAGATCAGCATCCTGAATAAGAATAATATCTCCTGTCGCTTCCTGAAAGCCCCTCCTAACCGCCGCCCCCTTGCCTTGATTCTTCTCCAAAAACACAACCTTGATTTGTAGAGGGGCATCCTCTACATTTTTTGAAATGTGGTATAATATTTCCCGCGAGCCGTCGGTTGAACAGTCGTCAACGATAATTATCTCTTTTTCAAGTGGCAACTCTATGCTTTCTACGGCAGAAATAAGCTGGGACAATGTCCTTTCTTCGTTAAAAACAGGTATTATTATGCTTAACTTTTTAAATTGACCCATAGACATTTCTGAATTCGGAAGCAATTTTGTCCCAAGAGTACTTCTCTTCAACTAATTTGCGTCCGTTAATTATGAGTTTATTCCTTAGGTCGTCGTCAGATAATATGGCTGCTATTTTGTCGGCTATGTCCTCCGGTTCGCCTACGCGGCAAAAAAGACCCGTTTCGCCGTCTTTAAGGAAATCGGGAATACCTCCAACGGGAGTGGCTACTACCGGCAAGCCAGCCGCCATTGCCTCAAGGAACGCGCTTCCAAGCCCTTCAGACAGGGACGGACGGACAAAGATCGAGGCCGATGATAAATATTCCTGAATTTTGTCATTAGGCACGCTCCCCGCAAATTCGACGCTGTCTTTCAGTCCCAGTTCACTCACCAAGTTAAATAATTCTTCTCTCTGTTTGCCGTCGCCAATGATCATCAACCGCGCATCGTGAAGTTTAAATCTTGAAACGAGAATATGAAAAGCTTTGATTAGATCTCCGATTCTGTTCTTCGGCACTAATCGTGAGACGGTTATTATCGTCTGTCGGTTCGGACCTTGAAGAAGGGTTATTTGGAGCTTGTGGTCCGGTACCTTGAATTTATTCAGGTCAACTCCGTTGGGTATCAAGAATATTTTCTTGTTTTTGGCTGTTCTGTTTACATATTCTCTAAGATAGTTGGATATCACCGTAATCACATCTGCTCTTTTTATGATAAGCCCCCTCAACCAATTCAGTATAAACGGCTGTTTGTCCAACCTTTTGCCTTCCTGCATTGTCAGTATGAATGGCAGGCGCGGGGAGAATAATTTCACTAGCCACGCCGCTCCGCCGCCATGACTCGCCTGATAGGCGTGAACCGCTGCGTAGTTGTTGCTTCTCATTAACTGCCTGGCTTTTAAAAATCCGAAAACTGGGAAAACAATTTTAGCAATTTCAAATCCGGGTCCCACTCTGTGAATACAAAAGTTGCTGCCTATTTCAAACGATTTAAATTCCCTACTGTGCCTAGGTGTGACAATGTCAAAAAAAATGTCCGGCAACCGGCGGATTATTTCTTCAAGCGCCAGCTCCGAGCCGCCTATCATCGGCCGATAGGCGGTCGTAAACACTAAAATTCTTATTTTTTTGGCCATTTGATTGTGGATAATGTAAGTATTGACAATAACATTGGGTTTGCTATAATACTCTTAAGTAAAAAATCGTCGGCCGGGGCCTAACTTCAATGAAGCCAAACCCCAACATGGCGGGCGGTTTTTTATTTTATTCTTGAGGAAAACAAGACATAAAATATTTTGCCCCGCTTCTTTTGTCCTCTTTAATTTGAACATAAAACAATTCTTTTTCCTTGGTAAGGCCGGCAAAACGATGTAAAAGTTCTCCTGATTTATGAGGGTTTTCTGTAGTGGTAGGGTTGTTTTTAGAGTTCGCGATCAATTCAATTGCCGCCGAAAAAAACTTCAATCTTCTGACTCGCTCTTTGTGGTTTTTTTGGAGTAAATGTTCCCAAAAAAAGTCAAAAAATATCTTTTGTTTTTTAAAATATTTGGAGCGGAGATATGGTTTCCTTTTTGTTTTCTTTTTTAATTGATTAAAAAGAGTAAGAGCGTTCTTTCGTACTTCGACATAATTTGTGCCAGGTAATTTTTTAGTTTTAGTCTGAAAAGGAATCATGCTATATTAATAGTGAAGATTATTCAGCGGGGGTGAGGGAGAGCACTTCCCAAGATTCTCGTTGCCGTGAGGACGTGCGTAAACCGGCGTAAAACGAGCATCTCCGCTGAATAATCTTCGAAAATAAGGTGATTGCTGTTGGAATGTTTTACATTGAAATAACAGCGGTTTAATGGTATTATATTGCCACAAATGCCTGATAAAATCAATCCCGTTAGAGGTAAGATGCCGCCTCTGGTGGCATCTGCCAACCACGCTTTTCAAGCGGATTGGACCTCTAACGGGATCAATCATTCTAACAACACCGAAACAGGCCCTAAAAAAAGAGTCCTTTTTGTAATTACCCAGTCGGAGATGGGTGGCGCACAGAGGTTTTTACACAATCTGTTATCCCGCCTTGATAAAAATCGTTATGAAATAATGGTTTCCGTCAGCGCTGATGGCGGCGGTGAACTTTTTAAATTAATGGGGTCTTTGGGGATAACAGCAAATGAATTGGTTCATTTAAAACGAAATATATCACCCGTCAAAGACATCTTGGCCGTATTTGAGCTAAGAAAATTAATTCGAGGGTTCCGCCCCGACACTCTTTTTTTGTTAAGTTCCAAAGCCGGCTTTATCGGCTCGTTGGCCGCCAAGTTCCAAGTTCTAAGTTCCAGGTTCCAAGTTATTTATCGCATCGGTGGCTGGTCTTTCAACGACCCGTGGCCTAAGTGGAAAAAACGGTTATTCATAACTCTTGAGAGAATTAGCGCAAGATGGAAGGATGTTATAATCGTTAACAACAAGCACGACCTGGAACAAGCATGCGAATTAAAAATAAAACCGAGAAAAGAAATAAAACTAATTCACAACGGTCTTGATGTTTATAAAACAGAATTCTTACCGAGAGAAGAAGCCCGCCTTAAATTATTTGAAAAAGCATCTAAAGCGTCGGGTGGAGTATTTCAAGCTGAAATAACTGTCGGCACAATAGCCAACTTTTATCCTCCCAAGGGACTTAAATACTTAATTGAAGCTGCTGAACACTTCAAAAACAACGACAATGTAATTTTTATGGTCATCGGCGACGGCCAGGAAAGAGAAGAACTTGAATTACTAATTACTAATTACCAATTACAGCACCAGGTACTCCTATTGGGCCAAATTCCTGACGCTTATAAATTGCTAACCGCTTTTGACATATTTGTTCTGCCATCCGTTAAAGAAGGATTTCCTTGGGTCGTGATAGAAGCAATGGCGGCAAAACTGCCGGTAGTAGCCACCAGAGTCGGCGCTGTGCCGGAGATAATAGAAGATGGCAAGAACGGGTTTATCGTGGAACCGGGCCAACCGGAACAAATAGCTGCCAAAATCCAAGACCTCCTGAACGACGAACACCTGCGGCAAGAACTCGGCATACAAGCCCATCAGACGGTTTTATTCAAGTTCTCGCTGGATAAGATGATCAGAGAAATTACACAATTGTTGGATCGCCTTTAGGATTGATTGAATTGTTCGAGATGTTGGAAATGATCAATTCGAACAAGTGAAACGATCAAACACTTCGAACAACTTGAACAAAATACAAAACTCTCCGTTTACGGAGAGTTTTGTATTTTATAATTACGGGATTATGTAGAAGAGTCGCAAGGCGTTAGCCATACCACTACCCTCAAAGAATCTGGCAAATAATCCATTCGCTTCGCAAATTTTACCATTCCAAGTTCTGCCTAACTGCTGACAGTGCATCGCCATATGGTGCGGATACAGGCCAGAGGTCGGTGGTGGGGGTTCACTATAAGTTGGTGGCGGAGGTTCAGAGTAGGTTGGAGGCGGCGTATATTCACTTGTAGGATACGGTGTCGATTCAGTTGTAGGATACGGAGTATAAGTTGTTGTAGTTGTGTTATCTACACAAGATGTGCCATTCCAATATTGGGTTGATGAACATGTTGGCGGTGGCGTGTAAGTAGTCCCGCCTCCACAATCCGACGGACAACTGGTCGCGGTCTCTCCGTTAGCGCAGACATTGTCTCCGCAATAGCCGCTATAAGAAGGAGAAGGGTAAGGGGTATCAGAGGTTGTGGTTGACTTACACGCGCTTATAGCCGGATCCCACCACTGGCCGGATGGACAAGAAGGGGGCGGAGTATAAGAACCGGTAGGCGACGGGTATGGCGAATATGTCGGCTGGGCGGGACACGTGATCTTGTTTGTACCGGCAGAATCATAACAAGTACCGCCGAAATTCTCCTGATCGTTCATACAGAACCCGCCTGATTCGCTGTGATAATGATAACCGGATGGACAACTGCCAGAGCCCGGATATGGTGATGAGCTTGGATAAGGCGAATAAGTCGCTCCGCCGCAATCTGACGGACACGAAGTGTATGTCTCGTTTGAATCACAGAAATTATTGTTATTGCAACTTTGCCCCTGATATCCGCTTTCACAACTGCTCGGCACGCCGAGAGAAAGGCCATCTAAACTTATTGAAGACCCGGTCTTGCTTCCTTCGTGACAATTAAAGTAATCCTTTTCACACCAAACCGTATAGCCGGTAGAAGCTCCGTTCTTGGTCGCGTTCGGGTAAAAACAACTATACATGCCACTAGTACCGCCGGTAGCTGTTGGATACGGGGAATAAGTTGGAGATGTCCCCGGTGAATACGTCGGATACGGCGACGGAGATGTTGAGACAGTATCAGAACAAACAGGAATGCCGAATTCTTGCCAATTACTATCATTGCCGGCGCCCGGTTTCCAGCCGGCAAAGTATTTGTTCAAACAATCATTATAGACGCTGTTAACATAGCTGGCATATTCGCTGTCAGTTCTATTAAGAATCGACGAGTACTGCGTAGAACCGTCTTTAAACTTCCATGTTTTATTTACCCAACTGACTAAACCAGGGGAATATATCGGTGAAGGACCCGGGGAACCGGTTGGATAAGGTGAATAAGTCGGAGATGGACCGGGAGAATAAGTTGGCGGAATTTGACACTGCTGGCCATTCCAATACTGACCCTGCGGACAAGTTGAGATTGTAATCGGTGGACCTATGGGCGTGAACGACGGCAAAGGAACAACTGTCTTTACTTCGCAAAGCGTTTTTGCCTTTGCAAAGTCGCCGGACTGAATAGCCGCAAAACACTCCGGAGACGGACCAATTGGCCCTGGCCCAGGATAATACGGTTGTCCGGGTGGAGGGCTAAATCCAGGACCGGGTTGTGTGAACCCGGGAAATTGTCCCGGCGGAACATCGCCCGGCTGAAAACCCGGGTATGGACCTTGCCCCGGAAATTGCGGATATTGGCCGTCAGAAGGATATGCTCTGTATTCATTTGATGTGACATCCGATGATTTTTGTACGTTGTGGTTATATTCCTGAAATCTTTGAATTGACTCCTCTCCTCTGAAACCGGAAACATTATGCCCTGCTCCAAAAGAGATACATTCTGGACCGTTGGACGGATTAGAACAATACGAGAAACATTCCGCTTCCGATCGGCATCCGCCGGGACCGCCTTGCTGGCTGAACACCTGTCTGAATTCATCCTTTCTTTGATTCCTATTATCGCCCTCGGCTAGATGTCCCTTAATTTCTTCTATAATAAATCTGGCTTCCGACGATTGGCTAGCTAGCCCTAAACCTTCAATTTTAGCCAATGCCCTCTTTGACCCCTCAAAGCACCTCTGACCGATGGCTTCGTCTGTGGCGCCTCTCTCACATTGAGACGGGTCAAAGCCAATTTCCGTTCTCATTATTTCAAAGATCTGGTTTCCGGCGTCAAATCGGCCTATTTCATCTTCCGGAAGAAAGTCGCGGCAAGCCGTCGGGTTGGCTAAACATTGATCAAAATTGACATTCTGGCCTTTTTGAGCAAACGACTCCATTAATTTAAGTCCTTTGTCCACTTCGGCTTGGCTGACAAATCCATTTTGTACGGCAAACTTGCCGCAGGCCTTGGCAACTTCCAGATTGCGGTTAGAAAATGCCCTGTCGCATCTGTCTCTTATCTGCTTTTCGCCCACAAACTTACTGCCGTCAGGCAACGTAAGAACAAATTTATTTGAATAATAATCCTTAACCTGCCCAACTTGCTGATGAGCGGCTTCAAGTTGTTTTACTCCCTCTGCCCCAAAAATTTCTGAAGCAATTTGGCCACAAACCGCCGGAACGCCGCCTGTACCGCTTGAGTTCAAACAAAAGTTGCCGCAACTTTCCAGAGTACCGTCGCCGCACTGATATTTGCCGGCAGACAAATCCTCTCTTAATTTAAGCATGGCAGAGTCCTCAAATTGCGCGGCGAGGGCCCGCTTTTCTTCGGGAATATAATTCTGAACGCGTGAGTCCTTGGCCAACCGAGCGCACTTTCTCAACAGATCAATCGGGGCTGTATCCGGATTCATCGCCTCACAATCACGAAAATTCACCCCGACATCTTTAGCCGCTTGGACAACGGAATTTTTCTCCTCAATTATTTTTGCGGTTAAATTAAAATCAGTGGCTAATGTCGGATTTTTGGTTTTAAGTTTTTGAGCCAATTCGTTGGCCGCCCTGATAAGACATTCCTCATCCACGCAGGTTTTTATGTCATTTAAAATTTTACCCTTAATTTCGCTTAAAAAGTCGTTAACCTGACTTATTTCTTCCGAAGTGTAAAGCTCATGCTTCTTGCCAATATCGGCGCAAACATCAAGATACTGTTCCTGATTGCATAATTCTAGCGCTTGGTCTTGCGAAGATATATCTTGACCAATTGCGGAACCCAGATCTTCTATAGCGGCCTGGATCTGCGCTTCTTCAGCGGCTTGAGCTAAGGATAAAAACAAAAAAGCCGATACTAAAAAGACACCGGCCACAACTAACGGTACGACCCAACGGTTTTTACAATATGATAAGTTCATCGTCAATTATTAATCAATAATTAATGATCAATGACCAATAATTAGTTGAAGGGGTTAAGAACCTTCTTGGCCTCTTCAAAAGGATTGGCTTCGACTCCTTCCAGCGGGTTAGTCGCTTTGAAAGGATTAGCCACTTTAGCCGCGTCTTCCGCCGCTTTTTGGCCAGCGACTTCCTGGGCTTTTTTAACATCGGCTTGAGACCTTGAATATCCCTGCCAGTCGCCCGCCCAATAACCCAAAACACCGACCGCGACAACAATCGCCCACCATAATTTGTTGTTAACCAAATTAGTGACTGCAAAAAAACCTACCAGCCAAGAAACTGTCTTGGCAAGTTTAGCTTTTGTTGCACATTAAAGATTTATAAATAAAATAGTTTCTAATCTAATTTTAAATTAACTTGAAAAATTATACAAAGAACAAGTTATCCACAAACAATTTAACAATGTATTACAGTTCTCTGCCTAAACTTCTTAAGAACACTTCAGCGTCGGGTCTGAAAGACGGGTCAACTTGAACTGCTTTACGGGCCATCGCCACCGCGTCATCAATCCTACCCAAGTTAGCATAAGCAGATGCCAGTGAAGCATAGTATTGAGGTTCATTGGGATTTGTTTTTATCAACTGCTCGTAAATCCACGCAATGCGTTCAAAATTATTGGTCTTCAGGTATGTGTTGACCAATCTCTGGAAATCAACTTCGCGAGGACTATAAGGGTGCTTGCTGTTTAATGCTCTCTCCAGATCCTCCGCCCCGCTCAAGTCACCGTTTTCTATCTTTGCCGCGCCAAGATAAGCATAAGATATTCCAACATCGGGATTTAATTCAGTGGCTTCCTGAAAATACTTAATGGCATTGGCATAGTCCTTTTTGTTCAGGTAGGCCTGCGCTATTTCATAATACGTTCTGACAAATGTAGGCGAAAGTTCCAGGGCTTTTAGAGAGTATCCTAGAGCTATGTCATTATATAGCGACTTGGGGTCGTCTTTGCCAAGCAATATATTCAGCCGTGAAGCGTAAAGATAGGGAAGATAATCAATCGGATTTTCCGCGATATTTTTATCAATTTCAATTAGTAAAGATTCATATGTTTTTCGAATATGTTCTTCCTTAACGCTGGGTCCACCCGACCCTACCAGAAATTGAGCAAACCTGTGCCGATATTCATACTTGCCCGGCACGTCATAAGATAAGGCATCTTTGTATTTTTCAATAGAACCGTTTACGTCTCCCGCCCAACTTCTGACAATAGCTCTTGTTGTCGCGTAATTGGCTTTGGCCGGCAAAATATTTGTCTTATATATCAACCACGGAACAAATATAACCAAACCTATCGTAATAGAATTAATCAGCGTTCTGTTTTTAACAATAGCTCCCCTAGTGTTGTTCGCATCATTCGCGTGCCTATTCGCATTATTCGCATCGCTGTTTAAAAACGAAACAAAGCCCATTATTGTAAAGAAAATAACAAAATTAGCCGAAGTATCAAAAATAAAAGAATTGTGAATCATATAAGCGATAACCAATGGTATAAAACCTATCCCATAAATGACGAGTTCATTATCTCTCAACCATTTGCGCAGATAAGCAAATATTGACACGAAAATACCGAGATAAGCCAAAAAGCCAACCAGCCCCATCGTCACAAGGATTTCCACAAACATATTGTGGGCTCTGTCAAAAAGCGTCTCCGCCCCGGGCCCTTTGAAAAATTTGGGATTAAAGTTAATTGAGAACGGGATATTAAAATTCTCCGGCCCCCAGCCGAGAAGAATGGTCTTAGGACTGTCCACCCATCCTTTTAACCCCGCTTCCCACGCCCAAAAACGTGTCTCGGTAGTGGGCGATCTTAATGATAGGTCGGTTACTCTGCTTAAATATCCGGAATTTTTAACAAACTGGGAGCCGCTGAAAAACAACGAGAAGACAACAAAAAGAACTGCCAAACCAATTAAGTAACTAAAGGCCAATCGTCCAAAGCGGGACTTTTTGTATATACTCCACAGAAACGCGAAAACCGTTATCCCCACCGCGTAAGCCAACAGCGACCCTCTGACTGCGGTCATTAATAGAGCAATAGAGGTGATGACAAAAGCGAACAAATAAAATAATTTGAGATTTTTAGTGTTTTGCGGCCGGAAAAATAGTGTGAGGGACAAAAACGCTGCCAGAAGCTGGGTACCGGCAAATAAAGCCGCGTTGCCGATGGTGCCGAATATCCTTGCCCGACCGCCGGACCCGATGAAAAACTCAATGTCTGTTTTTTGACCAAATCCGTAAAACGCAGACAATACTCCGACAAAAATAGTAATATTTAAAATTTTATGCCAATGCTCTTTTTTAGTTAATACGGAAGTTAAAATTATGTAAAACAGAAAATAGTGCCAAAAAGTCCAGAGCCCGCCCATTCTTTCAAGAGTTCCCCAAAAACTGGGATACGGTAAAACGCTTGTAATAGTAGCCAGCGTGAACGCCCCGACAAAGAACAAAAATGCCCAGAATATCTTGTCCCGCCGTGGCAAATACGATCGATCCGTTAATATCAAGGGCAAATAAGCAGCTCCCAAAATTTCTATTAAACTCCTAAAAACTAAAACCTTCCCGAAATGAAAAGGCGAGATGAAGTCGTTGAATATGATAAGCGGCACAAATACCGTGAGATATATTCCGAAGCGAAGGAATTTTACCAGGTTAGATTCTGCCATATTTTGTCTAGTCATAGTTGTTATAATACCACAAATTTTAATTTATTGGTCTGATTCGATAAATTAACCCCGCCTTATCATCAGAAATATAAAGATTGCCGTCATGTCCGAACTTCAGATCAACCGGCCGACCATAAACTTCTTTTTTATTTTGACCAAGCCACCCTGAAATAAAATCAACCGGCTCTTGCGATAGCACATTACCGTTTTTATCTAAATCATACCTAACTACCTTATAACCCGTCGGCTCGCTCCTGTTCCACGACCCATGAAACGCCACCAATAAATCCCCTTCCCACTCTTTGGGCCACGTCTTGACATCAGATGTCCCGCGGACATCTGATGTCGCTAATCCAGACACGAATGCCAACCCCAACGGCGCCGAATGAGCAGGAATTTCAATAACCGGCGATTCTGTCTGGCTGCAGTCATTGGTAATATCAATCCGTTCCCATTTTTCCGGATTAAACTTTTTATCTGGAACCTTATTGCCATAGCAGAACGGCCAGCCGTAACGGCGAGCGCCAAATTCTTGTTCCGGTCCGGCAACTTTCACAATATTAACTTCGTCCGAAGGCAAGTTGTCTCCCAAATTATCCCTGCCCATTTCCGTTACCCAAATTTCTTTTGTTATAGAATGGAATGTGAAAAACACCGAATTTCTCAACCCGCCGGCAAACTCCGCCGTATAACTGCCTTCGGGGTCTGATTCCAATATCGCCGCTCTCTTCCAAGTGCTTTCTTCGCAAACATCACAAGACGACCCGACGCTTATATATAATTTGGTGTCAATTTGTGTGTTTATAGCGCCGACTATCTGACTTGTTCTAAAATTAGGCCCGAAAGCGATAGTTCGGGTGAAATGCCCGCTACCAGCCGGAAGATTGGTAATATTTTCGCCCGTCACGCTAATAAGCTTTCCGGTATCTATGTCATAAGGATACCTATTCACTCGATGCGTTTCGGCGATATATAAATAAGTGATGCCGGTTTTAGTATCTTTGAAAAAATCCAAACCGTGAGGCGACTTCAAGCCGTCAATCAAAACACGCTTGTTTTCAAAACCGCCTCTTGCCCCTAGCGTAGTCAAGGGGTCCAAAACACTGACCCTGCCTGCCTTTGTCTCGCTGACCAGCATTCTGCCTTTTGGGTCAAACATTATAACTCTCGGGTTTTCTAAATCCTCGGCGACAACAGAAATTTCAAACCCCTCCGGAATATCTAAAAAGGGCAGCTCCCCGTCGCTTGTTGAAACCGTCTCCGGTTCCTTAAATTCCGGCGCGTTATAGCCGACAAATTTTTTAATCAAACTAGAGTCAGACAGGAACAAATAAGTCACTAAAATTATCGCTATTGTTGAAAGAATAATTGTTTTCTTCATTGTTACCATTATATCAAAAAACCTTGTTTTTACAAGGTTTTTTGTCAATTACTTATTTACTAAATTACTTAATTACATTCTCTATATCTCTTCCAAATAACTCCCGTGCACCCAAGCGTCTTGGCCTTCAAACATTATCTTGTGCCATACGCCGTCTTGAGCCAAACTCGTCACCGTATCGCCAGCAGTAAGCTGTCCCAGAACTGAACTTGCGGTACTGGCCGATGATCTGACATTGAGATAGCCGACGGTTGAAACAACTTTGTATTGGTTGGATGTCGGAACAGAAGAACTCGCGGAAAAAGCTCCTCTTGCGTAATCCGGTATCTGATTTACGGAAGTATAATCAGTCCCCTGCGGATACCAGTTAAACTCGTTGGTGTTAATACAGAATACCTTCTTGAAGAAGTCGGGGTCATCCGCTACCGCTTGTTCGCCGGTCGTATTGACCCAATGAAGCATTCCGGTGTCTTCGCCGGTCGTTTCCACGCCATAGACCTTTACATCCTCCGTTTCACAATTTCTAAAAAGGCCAGAGGTTACAAATACGTCTCTAGTCACGGAAGTGGTGGTTTTAACCTTACCAAACCCCAAATGGCCATAGAATCCAAATATCGCAGGATTTAAGAATAATCTCTTATAGCCATGCGGATTAACTATATAGACATCCGGATCGCTAGAACCTGCCGCGCTGACAACATCGCCGTCATTCAAGCTTACAGCTGATAAACTGACGAATCCTCTTGAGGCCGGGGTCGGCTTAGTTGTTGAAGAAACAGTCGGAGTTGGGGTCGGTGAAACCGCGGGACTCACAGTTGGAGTCGGAGTCGGCGTGGGGGTTGGAGTAGCCGCGGGCGTAGTCGTCCCGCCTCCACCGCCTCCACCTCCGCCGGCGCTAGTACCGGGGTTATCACAGTTGGTTGAAAGCGGAGTTACGACAACCGTTGTAGTGGCTGATGGTTTAATTATAAGTCGCGATTCGCTGGAAGAACAAGAGTAATCAAAGCCCCCATTATTATCCAGCAATTTTCTATCGGACGATATAAGAGTCATCGTCTGGCTGGAAGTAAGGGTTATAGTCATAGTGGTACCCGTAGTTGTCACCGTGTTTGCGTCAGAACCGGCCTCTATGGTGATATTGCCGACATCGGCGTTCCATGTCGTATCTTGAGCGTAAGTAACAGTCGTCGCTCCGGCTTGATTTACTCCGACCAACAATAATCCTGCCATTAAAACAATAACGAGTAACGGCAGAGAGAAATTAGTTTTTGATGTTTTCATTAGGTAATTAGTAGATGTTTATTTATTTTTGTTGAATACTCTGAATTGTTTTGACAACTTGAGAGTCAAATCTCATATTTTCCCAGAACAGAACTTGGTCTTGATTTATTATCATTTCGTCCTTGGGACCATGGGGCTCGCCTGCGCCAAGTTTAACCAGCTGACCGGCGCCGCTTTGGTCTATCTTGACATAATAAACGTCAGACAAGATCAGATAATCGGAACTTATATTCTTCAAGTGGCCAAAATATATCTGGTCATTCATCAAGAACACTGCCTGATACGCATCCGAGTCAACAAAACTCTTTTTATCATACCGGTCATATTTAAGAGAACTTATCGCTGGGAAAATGCTTATGGCCCCAACCGCTACGGCCAGAACCGCAACGCTTATAGTCACAATAATTAGAACATGTTTACTACTGATCATAACTTGAATTACTCACCCTATCTGCATTCAACGGTGCTCAAAAGTGGTGCCGTAGCGCCGGCAGGAAAACGCATATATATCCAAGTCCCGTTAGTGCTCTTAAGCTGGAAACAAGTACCCGTAGTAGATGCGGAAACTCCACCGCCAGCAAAAAGGTAGCTGGCTGTGCCTACGGTTGAAGTGTTGAATTCAGCAACATATAACTGACTTGAAGCGGAAGCAGCGCCAAGAACAAAACTACTGGTTACCCTCAAATCACCGGCAAATGAGTGAGACGCAGCCCCGGAAGCGATAAACCTACCCGATGTCTGAAAATTGTTGGACATAGAGGCCTTGGCATCAAAGAATACATTGTCGTCAAATTCAACTAAGCCCGAAACTAGAATATCATCTGCCGCGACCAGCGAGTGGCCGGTCTCTCCAGTACCAAATCTTGAGTAGGCAACAGACGCAAACGCTCCGCCAACTTGAATAGTGTTCTTCGTTAAGAAGTATGAAGCTGAAGCGGTGCCCTGAAACTCAACTCGGTCATTAACGGTAAGAACACCATCAGAGGTAATGGCTCCGATACCAGTCATAGCGCCAGTTGAAGAGATATCCCAGTCAGAAGTATCAATTGCTCCCGTGTCTCCACTATCTCCAAGAATGAATCTGCCCGCCGTCTGGAAATTTCCTGAAATTGATGCCTTCGCGTCAAAGAAAGCGTTGTCATTAAACTCAACTAACCCGACAAACAAGACATCATCCGCGGCAGCCAGCGAGTGACCGGTCGTGCCGATACCAAACCTTGAATATGCCACCGAAGCCACCCCAAATACTTGCAACGAATTTGCGGTCATTAAATAGGATGCCGATGCGGTGCCTTGAACTTCAAATTTTGTAGAAGGCGCGGCGCCGATACCTATTCTACTATTGGTGCTGTCAGCAAAAAAATAATTGGTGCCGGCGGCGTTTTGGAATCTGACGGATGTAGTGGAATTAGCGGCAGGTGCCACGGTTAGAGTCCCCGTGGTACTCATATTTGTACCTATCGTACTTGCCGCGTACACGCCACTAGCCAAAAAGACAAAAGAAAAGACCACAAACACTGCAGTCATAGAAACGATCGACCTCACAAAACGTTGAGATTTATTCATTTTTACTTTTTGATTTTCTAATATACCAACTCTTTTACGCTGAATGCGTCAAAGAATCCATATGTTAGATATTAACAATTACTCTCAATTATAATAGAGACGTAGAACGACGCAATAGCAAAATTGTGGATAAGTTAATTACGGATTTCTTTTAGAAATCTGTAGCATTTCTATAATTTCCGGCGCCGTATTCCCCAATTCCACTGCTCTTTTCAGGTAAAATAGGGCCATTTTGTAATCACCCTTAACGAAATATGCCGTGCCGGCCAAGGCGCTTATATCGGGGTGGTTCAGATCGTCGCCAAGATAGTATCCTACTGTATTGATGGCTTCGTCTGGATTGTTCAAAGCTATCTGCGTATAGGCATATCTAATGACATATTCGGTGACCGGGTAAAAATCTATTACTTTCTTGAAATAGACCCCCGCTTCCTGGAGCCGTCCCTGTTTTGCGTATAATTCCGCTAAATTTATCTGGGCATTAACGGCGTTCGGATTTAGTTCCAGAGATCTTAGATATTTTTCTTCGGCCAATCCATATTTACCGTCGTGATCGGCGACTATCCCTAAAAGATTTTGAACGCGAGAGTTGTTCTCGTGTATGCTCAGGGCTATATTTAACTGCTCCTTGGCTTTATCCCATTCATCGGTTTTAATATATACCGCCGCCAAAGCCGCCCTGGTTATTAAGCTGTTTGGCGACACCTTCACGGTCGCCGAAAATAAAGTTTTGGCGTCACGCCAGTCGTTGTTTCTAATTATCGTTCTGACGCTGTAAAATACTGCCATTAAAATTAAAAATGCGTAAGCGGACTTCCTGCCGATCTTATCGGCGAACTTAAACAAACAATAAGAAGTAAGGAGAACGAAACCAAATGACGGGAAATACATAAGCCGTTCACCCATTATCGTTCCAACCGGGATCACCAAATTAGAGATCATAAGATAGGGAGCCAGAAAAAGTATGGAGCCAAAGCCGAGAGCCGTTTTATTTGAAAACAAAAAGAATAACAAAAGGCCCAAAAAACCAATTCCTAACAGGAAAAAAGGGTTTAAGGGGTTAGAGATCACCGAAAGAGAATTATATGAGTAGTCGGCAGAAAGACGGACCGGCCAAATAAGCTTTTCTGCGTACAAATAAAGCACCTTAAAGGCGGTGAGGACTCTTTCGGTGAAAGAAACAAATTTTAAAGGATTCGTCACTATGGTTGTAGCCGCATCGCCTAAAAAATAAGCGCCCAAGGCCTTATAACGAAGCGCGGCATAGACCAAAATCGCCGGCGCGAAAACAAAAGTTCTTCTGACCGTTGTTAAAAAACCATTTTTTAACGAAATCCAGCTAATATAGAAAATGATCGGCAAAGCCATCAAAGCGATCTCCTTACTGAACAGGGCAAAAAGAAAAGAGGCGGAACTCAACCAAGCATTTTTTTTGATAAAGAAATAAATAGCAACCAAAGACCAGAAAAAAGCCCAAAGTTCTGCCCTGCCGACGATAGATGTCACGGCTTCGGTGTGGATAGGATGAAATAAAAACAGCAAGAACGTGGCATATGACAAAAATTTATTTTTGAATAAATAATTAACAAGCCAGAAAACAAGGAAAGAATTAAGGGCGTGAATGATTATGTTTACAATATGAAAACCAGCCGGCGAGCCGCTAATATAATGATTAACGGCGTAAGAAGCCATCGTAAAAGGACGATAAAGACCTGTCTTGGGCTGATTCTGGTGATAGGGAGAAACAAGGAGATTAAAAAAGTTGTCAGGATTTTTTAAATCGCCTCGATTTTGAATCACCGTCACGTCGTCAAAAACGAAATCGCCGGAAATACCGTTGCCGAAAAAAGTGAACGACAAAACAACCGAAAAAAGAAAAATCCACGCCAACTCGTGTTTTTTATGAAAATTAATTCTCAAGTTCCTTGATGAGTTTTATTATTAATTTTTCTGTTTGAGAATCCAGGCCGCCGTATTTTAATCCCGTCTGCAGGTCTTTAAGCGCTTGATCTTTATTGTTAAGCGCAACATAAACAAGCGCGGAGTTATAGTAGACGCGAGGATTGCCGGGGAGAAGCAGTTTTAATTTTTCTATATTTATTACCGTCTGAACAAAGTCGCCCTGTTGCGCGTAGATAACCGCCAAATTTTGATACGGGTGATAAAAATTCGGGTCAATTTCTATGGCCTTATTGAACTCCGCGATCGCTCCCTCAATATCGCCTCGCGATTGTAGTATGCTTCCGATATTGAAATGGGGCTGGGCAAACTCATCTCCCGATGCGGTGGCTTTTCTATAGTAAAATTCGGCCTGTTCCTTATCGCCTTGGTTAAAATATTGATTGCCGAGATTATTGTTTATCCTGACGCTGTCCGGCTCGTATTTGAGAATGTTTTTGTAAAATTCTACCGGATCTCTCCACAAAATATTGCGCTGAATGGATTGGTAGGCGAAAAAAAGCAAGTAAGCTAGTAAGCTAGTAAGCAATAAGCTACGAATAATTAGGTTTTTGGACTTTAAAAAGTCAAAAAGTTTTACAAGATAGAAAGAAATTACCAGCCAAAACCCTATCATCGGCAGATAAAGCCAGTGTTCATATATTAAGGCGTTGATAGGCGTAATTCCTGAAACCATCGCCAGGCCGATGAAGAACCAAGACCAGCCAAAGAACCAAATCTTGACATCGGATGTCCCGCGGCCATCCGATGTCGCTAATTCGTTCCTGCGATACAGCAAAATACCTACGGCGGTGATAGCCGCCACAATGACTGCTCCCAACCAGACCGGCCACTGGAACAATGACGTATGCACTACCATGCTTCGTTCCATATGCAACCCCGTGGGCACGAATAACAGACGGAAGTAATCAACCAGAACGTGCATAAATGTAAACAGGCGATAAAAGATATTCTCCGAATACAGATTCGGCGCGGCATAAAAATTAAGAGTGTTTTGGAAATTCAAAACCGTTAAGCGTAATATTCCGTAGATGGCAACGACCCCAAAATAAGGCAACGCTTCCCTGAACGCCCCTTTGACATCGAATGTCCCGCGTTTGACATCGGGTGTCCGTTGGCCACCCGATGTCATTAATCTCTTCTCGGGCATAAACGCAACATAAAAAACCATCAATAAAAAGGGAAAGATAACCCCCGTTTCCCGACTCAAAATAGCCAAAACCAAAGCCGCCAAAGACAAAACCCTAAAATACCGCCGCCCTGTGGATAATCGACTTCGCAAGTCGATTATCCACAGGTAGAGGGCGAGGAGGATGAAGAAGACGGAGAGCGGGTCGCCTCGACCGGAAATATAGGCCACGGCTTCGGTATTGAGAGGATGGATGGCAAAGATAAGCGCGGCCAGGAAGGCAACCCAAGAGCCGGATGTTTTGACATCGGATGTCCCGCGGACATCCGATGTCGTTAATACTTTCCTTAACAAAACAAACACCAAAACCGCATTGGCAATATGAATAGAATTGCTCACAAAATGCCAAAGAAACGGCTTTGTTTCGGAGACAACCCAGTTAAGGGCAAAGGTAAGGAAAAGAAACGGCCGATAGTAATTGCTCTGCAGTCCAACGCCGGCAAGCACATTGTTGGAAAACCAAAATTTAATATTGTCCCAGTTTAATGAGTGAACATAAACATTATTGATTATCCAATCGTCGTCATCCCAAAAGAGCGAATTATTCAAGTTGAAAGAATAAATAAAGCTCCCGACAATAATCAGGGCAAGGATCGGCAACCAAAGTTCTTTTTTATTCAGCAAGTTCATACTTATATTTAGAAAAAATTGACTCGTTTTTTGTGATATTTTTAACCAGAATAATAGCATTTTCGTTAATAAATACCACCTTCCAGCTGGGATTTTTAATTATATTTTTTAGGAACGCCTGCCCCCACGGCGTCGCGTCGGTATGACCGAAAAATACGAAATTAATGCCATATTTTTCTGAAAATTCAGCCCACTTCTCTTCGTTTTCTTGCATTGGTTTATAAATTTCGCTGAAAAATTCTACTGAATACGCTTCTGGGCGGTTATCAACAAATACTTTTTCATTCGGTAATTTCCATATCAAGTACCCGCCGATATCAAAGTTATTGAACATCGGCCCCTCAATTTTATTGTCTTTCACAAAATCCACCGCCTGCTCCAGTCCGTCGGGAACGGAGAATCCGACCTTCTTTGATAAATTCGCCCATTTATAATAACCTCCGCTCGCGACAAAAAAGAGCATCAAAACCAGAAATCCCGCAATCGCCATCTTAAAAAATTTATCCGCGTATTTCTTGACATCGGATGTCCCGCGGCCATCCGATGTCGTTAATTTAACCCCAAAAGTTCTCACCATGTCCGTTAACAAAATCGTCAGCACCGGAAAAGAAACCAGCGCGTATAAAGGCAGATTGCGAAGCATTCTGAATCCTGCATAAATAAAGAAGGTAGAAATTAAAATTTCGAAAATTCTTTCTTTTGTCTTCTTAATTGTCCTCAAAAAAGAAAAAACCAAAACCGCCGCTGAAATCTTGAAAATAAAGATCGGCAAATTAAAGCCGAAAAAATCAGCCAAAAAAGCAAGTGTCTGATTTTCAACTATGCTGTAGCCATATTCATTTAGAATATTAAACGGCAGTAGCGCTCCCTGAATTCCGGCGGGATTTATAAGAGTAGCCAGTCCAATTAATCCACCGATTAAAAATAATTTTCGTATTACGTATTTCGTATTACGTATTTCGCGTTGGGACAAACAGTCAATAAAAAACGCAAAAAACAATAGGGGTCCGATGAAGAAATAAATATGCAGGTTGACCCAAAGCAATTGCGCCAAGGGCAAAAACCAGAGTCCCGACATCGCCCCGCCACGGCGGGGCGATGTCGTTAATTCATATTTCGTTTTAAACAACACGAATAGAAAAAACGCCAGTATCGCATAACTAAATATCTCCGGCCTTACTTCCGTCCGAGAGATAAATATGAATATTGAGAGGAGAAACGATATTATTACCGCCCAACCTGTGGATAATCGATTTGCGAAGTCGATTATCCACAGGTGTTTTGTGGTAAAAAACAAGAGTAAAAATGTGGCAAAAACCACAAAAAACTTTAGCCAAATAAGGCCGGTGAATCCGCCCAAGTTAAAGACGCCATAAAATATAACCTCGCTTAGCCAGTGGTGATTGGTGAACGGAAAATCCGGTTCGGTGAAAGAAAATAAGTTAGTTGTCGGGACGCTTTTCGTCTGCCAAATAATCTCCCCCGTTTTCAAGTGCCTCCCGATATCCTGGCCGATAGAATCAAAATTATGAACGAGAAAAACGGCCAACAGGCCGAAGAGGAGAACGAAAATTAGGGCAGTACTATAGTAGTTTTGCCTTCGCATTGTTTTTCAAAAACCTTGACATTGCCTCCGACGGTTACGAAGTTACCGTCCTCGTCAACTAATCGGCCATACTGTATTTTTGCGGTCAGTTCGTAGCTGTCGGATTTAGGATTTTCCGGCAGAGTGATGCCCAGCAAACTCTCCCCATTCGGCAATACCAATTTACTGAATAGATTCGGCCCGACCGATAAGTCATCTTGCGGCGTTACTGTCCAGAAAATATTCCTCGCCGGATGATCAACTCCGCTGTAAATGAATTTTGCGTCTTGGTTATCGTAAGTATTGTGATTTAGGAATTTTATCTCTCCCTGCAAACGGCATGATGCCTGACCCAAAAGCAAACTCCACGGCACCGGCTCGTCTATAAAAGTGGTTCGGCCATCGCCGGTAGGCAAAGGCACGCTTGACGCAATCGGCCTCGGAGTTGGGGTCGGGACCAGAGAAGGATTATCTGTTTCCGACGGCTCCGGAGAATTAACGACACCGGATGGTCGCGGAACATCCGATGTCCCGCGCCAAAAACCGCCAAAATAAACGGCAGACAAAATCGCTCCGACAAGAACAACTGATAAAAATAATTTGTTTTTTAATATAGCCATAATTTTAAAATAATAACTAAATCAATCCCAAAAATCAAGGGAAATTAACGACATCGCCCCGCCGTGGCGGGGCGATGTCGACAAACCAAAACCCCTCACCTTTTGGAAAGGTGAGGGGTTGGTTATCATAACCAATCTCATCGCAGATCAGTCAGATAAATTGACTAACTAGATTACCTCTGGAAGGTCGGACCATACAGCGGCAAGCTCTTCAACGTGCCTACAGTTGAGGCCGTATCGAGAGCGGTATTCGCGCCTGCATAGTCGCCAACCCAGTTGATCAAGCTGGCTTCGTTATCAAGCAAGGTTACCTGGAAGTAATCAGCCGCTCGCCCTGTGCTGGTTGTCTTAGCGTAGTTCGTGGTCGGATTGGTGATCTCGACCCTGAAGGTCTTGGTATTACCAGCGGCAATCTCCACATCCACGCTTGAGAAGTCAAACGTCATAGATGCGTTCGGCGACGGTTTCGCGTCTCTTGTTAGAGTGCCGTTATCAATCAATGTGTTGTTTTCATCATAGATCGAGAAAGCCGTGCTTGTGCCTCCAACCGTATATTGACCAGATGACACCACCTCAAACTTGAGCGAGCCGGAACCCGGGCTGGCTTCGTTGTCAAATCGCAGGTTAGAGCCGGAAAGACCCTTAGCCGTGATTGTGAACTTGAACACCGTCGGGGTACCAGTCAAGGTGTAAGGCGAAGGCAAGGCAACCTGCGCAAACTCTGGGAATACACGATAGACATACTGATCGTTTGCGCCAAGCACGTCGTTAATGTTCGCGGAAGAACCGGACAGAACCGTGCCTGAACCTTCACCAACCGCTTTGAATCCATTGGTGACGCTTCCGTTGAACTTGTCAACCAAGTCCAAGGAGAAGAACACAGCTGAACTGGAATCCTGGGTAGCGCCTTCGGATTTAAGCTTCATATCGGCGTTCACGGCAACATCCATACTTCCGTCCTGCGGAACATAAGGCCTGTTTGCGTCACTGGATGACCACGCGAAGTTCACGGAAGCGGCGTTGCCGAACGACTGGGTCGTGGTCAATGTGCTTCCGGCTTTGTTCTTGTAGGTCAGGATGACATTCTTGACATTAGCGGCAGCATCGGTCTTTTCAGTTCCAACGGACGCGGCGAATGTCAATTTCTCAATGTATTGGCCCTCATCTGTAGCGCTCAATCGGAACTTGGATATCGGAGCGTTCATCTGGCCCCAATATACCGCGCCTTTTGAAGGACTGTCAGCCGAGGTGGCCAATGTCATTGCGCCTGAACCTTTGACCGTCAATACCTTGGTCGGGCTTAATCCGCCGTTAACTCCGGCGCTGGCTGCTCCCGGATTGACAGTATTGGAGTCGTCGTCAGTTGCCGTAACATCACCAGTCGCGGCAATGTCAAACGAATAGAGGTCGCTCGTACCGGAAACCGCGTTGCTGGACAGGTCGGCTCTTACCAATAGTGTCTTGGAAGTGCCGGCTGGAATATTCCAGCCCAAGCTGGAGAAGGTAATCGTACCCGTTCCGGAAACGCTCAACTGGTTGCTGGTAACATTTCCACTGCCTCCTATCATTGTACCGGCGCTAGCATCCCATAACTCAACATTAGACATAGCGTTGGCTACCGATACCGCAGTACCTCCGTCTTCAACACCCTCGTCATAAGTTGTCGTATCGGCGGCATAACCGGTCAATTTGATCTGGTTCACCAATAATCCTGATGCCTGGTTCGCGGCAAAAGTGATACCTACCACATCAACATTCTGTGTACCTTTTACCTTGGTCTGGCTGGCCGGAGCACCGGCTAAGCTTAAGGTCAAGGAAGACGCGGAGATAGTGACATTATTGCCTGCCAAATCCGCTCGCGGAATAATGTCAGCCGCGGCGAGCGCGGTGTTCGTGCCTGAATACTTCATTTCCGTTATACCCGTGTTGGCGCTATGGTCTCTCAACACGACTTTGAACACGGAATCAGTGTCAGTCAAGGTTCCTTCAAGCGATGTGTCCATGTCACCGGTAACTTTGAAGTTATATGTCTTACCGGCAACTAGGTCATACACATCGGTAAACGCTTCCTCGGCGCCTGTTGCGGCATCAGGACAGCTGGTTGTGTTATTGGTGTCGTCAAACGCGGTACCGTCTTTCGGACCCGCTATGACTGTGTTCAAGTCCTCATCCCATATTTTAACATCGGTGAGGTCGTCCCATAAGGTCTCGTCTGCTGAAGCATTATATGTGCCGTCGTTGCCCGCGTCTGAACACAGGACCAGTCGTGTCTTTCGTACTTCAACATTGCTTGCGGCAGTGATTGAGTATCGGAGAAGAGTCGTGTCGGTTACCGTGGTCGGGATGGTGGTAGCGTTAGGACCGTTGAACACCAAGGTCAATACTCCGCCTTGAGATGTCAATAAACCAGCGCCAGCAGTATTGTCTGAAGCCTGATCCAATGCGCCATCGCTTACCGCCATTGCCTGACCGTACTGGTCGCCGACAACATTGGTATCGGTATCATACTCAAAGTAAAGGTTAATGGTCTCGTCTTTCTTCCCGCCTACATCGGCATAAACCTTGAATATGGAATTACCGCCCTTCGCTATGAAGTGGCCTGAACCAAGGTCAAACACAAAGTAGTTATCGGATGTAACCGAACCGGACCATTCCGATGCGCCGGTCTTTAACTTGACATTGGTTAAGTTAGACGCGTCAACAGTTCCGCCGTTGAGCATTGTCAATCTCTTCAAATTACCGCCTTCAGTGGCTACTGAAAGCTTGAACTCCGAGACCAAGGCCTGTTTCTGGCCTACGGTCGGGTTGTTCAATACGCCTGATTTGGCGATTGTTGCCGTACCGGATGAAGCGCCGGAAGAGGTAAAGTTATTACCGCTTACTGGCAAGCCGGAAACCGATGCTCCTCCTGACAAGGTCACACCGCTCAACTGAACATAGTTGACATTGCCGGCGGTGTTGGTTGAAGCCATCTCCGCGACAATTGATAGGTCTTTGGTGCCGTTAACAGGTACATCAACTAGGAAAGTTGCTTCTCCGCTTGATGTGGAGAATGACTTTCCGGAAACCAATCTGGTGGCTCCGTCGTAAATGTAGATGTTGTTAAAATCGTCGGTTTCACCAGCGCCCAATCGCTTTACGGTCATGGTATTGACGGTGCCGGTTCCGCTTAATCTGACTCTTAACATTTCAACGCCAGTTGCGTTCTTGGTAATGGTCTGGGCTGCCGGATTGCCGGGAGCTACGCTCGCGGACAACGGGCCGGATGGAGTCGGAGCCGGTACTGAACCGCCTCTTACATACGCAGGAACTTGGGTTACCGAAGTAAAGTCGGCTCCTGTGCTGTAGAGAGCTTTCTCGGCTGCGTTGATGACGAAGACCTTCTTGAAGAAATTCGGGTCATCGGCGACTGCCTGGGCTCCGGAGGTGTTAACCCATCGGAGATTGGCTACGTCTTCTCCCGTTGATTCCAATCCATAAACCTTCTCGTCTCCGTCAACTCGGAATAATCCGGAAGTTGGGAACGCGTCTCTCGTTGCCGGAGATACGCTCTTCACCGCGGCGAATCCGCCAAGGTGACCGTAGAGTCCGAAGATCGCGGGATTCAAGAACAATCTCTTGTATCCCATCTCGTTGACGATATATACATCCGGATCGTCAGAACCGGCCGCGCTGATGGTATCACCCTCCGTGAGACCGTAGTCAGCCGGAGTTGCGCCTAATGCCGTTGGAGCAAGATATGCGACACCCGATAGCGCCAATACTGTCGCTACCGCAGTAAGAATCGTGAAGGTTTTTAACAACCTGTCGCGGGTATCTATTGATACGATATTCATTTTAATTTATTTATTTGCCCTGGACCGTAACTGTTCTATCTCTCGTTTGAGGATAGATCGACCAGTTCCGGAACAGAGTTTAATTACTATTTTATTTTTACTATCTCTAATTCCCTCACTATTTAAGGCCTTTGTTAAACCGCCTCCGTTTTACCCTTAATCGACCGGGTAATTGTTTGGAGAAGTTATATTTCGACTCAAGACCTTTCTAATTACAAATTTAATACTTTTCTGAATTCGCTACATTGTTGTCTTTCTCCTGATTTTCAACGTTCGTTCGTTGGCTATCCGCTTCTGCTAACGGCCCTTGTCATTGCCAGAAGCGGCCAGCCCATAAAATGCAAAGCAGCCAAAATGTGGCTACGCCTTAGTCGGGTTAACTATTTCATTTGTCATAAATATCACTGTTTTACTGGCTATATGCGATGTTTTGACCTTCCTATGCTAGCAAACTAGTTGAGAAAGTCAACATCCTATTTAGTAATTATATATCGCCTGTTATAGGCCGCAAGGCCGTCAATTGTGGATAATTCTAGCTTGGACATCGGATGTCCCACGGCCATCCGATGTCGTTAATTAGTCATTAATTAAAACCACCTTGCTCCCGTAACCCCATACGAGACCGTGGGCGGTAAGGGCCGGAGAAATCGTCGAATTTGAGCCGGAATTGATGACCCAGCGCTGATTTCCGGTATTGTCTACGCTGTATAATTTGCCGTTTTGAGTGGAAAAATAGACGTTGCCGGCGCTATCTACGACTAGCTGTTTATTGAGAAGGCCGTCGGCCTGGAACGGCCACAAGTCGGACTTGTTGGACAAGTCCGACTTGTTAAGAGCGTACAGCAAAGAACCGGAAGCGGAGCTGGGACTGTTGAAACCGACGTAAAGCGTATCAGATGATATCGCAACCATCGTTGCGGCTGTGTAGTTCCATTCAGCAACGCTGTAGACATTCACCGCTGAACCGCTGGAAGGAATTTCAAATAATTTGGGTCCGGCCGCGGAGTATGTCTTACCCGATACTTTGTCGTGGGATGGATCGGAAAGAGGGTTATTAAATGATTCAGAGGTGTAAACCTGCCAGAGCTGAGCGCCGCTGGAGGCATAAGCGGTGAAAATATGATTACCGGGCCTGGCGGCGGTTATTATTTTGCCATCATCCAACACAACTGGCGCGAAACCAGCCAAGCCGGGGGCGCTTATCGGAAAAGGTGATTTTGCGGAGCCGTCGGCCGGATTCAAGACGGCGAGTTTGTCGGTACCGCTTGTATAAGTGAAATGCGCCTCGCCTTTTGGCGATATGGTAACTGACTGAACCTTGCTTGCGCCGTCATAGTCCCACTTCTTTGAACCGTCCGAATTAAGCGCGGTGAATGCCAGCGCTCCGCCCGCGCCGATACGGCCGAAATATACAATTCCATCCGAGAGCACGGCCGGCGTGCCGATACTGACGTTGGTCGCATATTCCCATTGTTTTACTTTGTTTTTATCCAGTTTTATTATTTTACCTGATGAGCCATTCGCCGCGCCAAAATAAACGTTGCCATCGCTGTCGGCGACCGACTGGCTTATGTTATAGCCGGAGCCGTATTCAACAGCGACGTCAAACTCCCAACTTATAGTCGCGGTAGAACCAGGCCCGGCAACAGTAGCCAAAGAAGTATGGTACTGGTCCTTCCCAAACATCCCCCAAGAACCGTCGTCTATAGCGCTTGGAAAACTCACCGTAGCCACATTCGAAACCTCACTAACGACGTCGTAGGTCGTTATGTGGATAACTTTCAGGGCAAAATAGAACGTCTGGCCGTATTCGTGAGCGATATCAAAGGAGGCGCTTTGAGACGCCCCCTCTTCTGCCACGCTCGGCAAGCTGGAACTGGCCACTACCGTGGCGGCAGACCACCAGCTCGCACTCGCGGCATCACTGAAAATAGTCGATGAATAGCGCAGATCATAGCTCAAACTTGCTATGTTATAACTACCCGGATCTGGAGCAGTCCAGGTGGCAGTAATAGTGGGGGAACTGTGAGTAGCAGCGAGATTGGTCACGGCAGAAGGCGCTTGGGTTGTGGCATCAGCACTGTTTTCAGCCCGCGGAGTTGAAGTAGCCGTGATCCACCCGCTATCCATTCGTTGAGCGGTTTTCTTGTTGGTATTGTCGCCAATTATTTCATCGTCACCGTTCAATTTCCAGCCATTTGAACCGTCAACTTGATTGATAGTGGTGCCGGAAACATCTTTCAAAACTAAATTCTCCCCCTCATTCCCCAAAGCGCCGGTATATATTTTGTCAGCAGAAATAGTCGGCAACGTATCATCGTCTGTCCTTTCCAAAAGATAATAACTAAGCGGACCGATACTGCCGGTTAAAGTTATATCCGGTGTTCCATCTTGTGATTTCAAAGTCCAATTCGTAAGATTTATGGTTTCATTGGTTGTGTTATGAAGTTCAATCCATTCGTCGTTCACGGACGAGGTCGTTCCCATCCAAGCAATTTCATTAATCACCACGTCACCAGAACTGGCAGTGTCACCAGTTTCTTCTGTGTCACCATCCGGCTCTGGTGACGGGGTCGGAGTTGGTGTCGGGGTTGGTGACGAACCTCCGCCTCCACCTCCTGTCACCACATATGCCACCTGACTGTTGGCCGTTTTCGGAGTGCCGTTGACGAAATTCCCGTTAGCGTCTTTAGCGGAAGGACTGCCGGTGAAATCCTTCCAGTTTGACGCAACATCGCCGGGGCTTGAGGCGCTTACTCTTTCCATTGAAATTTTTGGAGCTGAACTGCCAGCAAACCATTTCTCGCCTGTCTTGCCGACTACATCAACCAAAATTCCAGTCGAGTCAGTAAGCCGCAATACTTCGCCTTCATTGCCAAAAGCGCCAGTGTATATTTGGTCGGCTGGGACGCTATTTACGGTAGTATCGTCGGTTCTTTCAAGCAAAAAGTAGCTCTGTGCCTTGATTATCTTGCCTTCTTCAATGACGACATCAGGTGTTCCGTCCTCGACTTTAAGTACCCAACCGTTAAGGTTTATGTCGTAATTTTCGGTGTTATAAAGCTCGAGCCATTCGTCATTTGGCGATGCCTCCGTTCCCGCCCAGGCAATCTCATTGATGATTACGCGACCAGTGGTCTTAAGATTTGAGTTCGGCTTAGCGGTTGGGGTCGGACTTGGTGACGGAGATGGCTTTGGTGACACGGATGGTGACACTATCGGTTTTGGTGACAAAATTGGTGACAGCGTTGGTGACACTTTCTTGTCACCACTCGTGTCACCACTGTCACCATCCTGTGTCACCACCGGTAATGGTTTGGGGCTATCTGTCTCCTCCTGTGGATTAACGACACTTCGTGTCGTTATATCATTTTCTGTCGATAACTCTGCATTGTTGATCTGCTCATTGTCGTTAAGCCCAAACAAACTAAAAACCTGCGCCCAGAAACTCGGCTTTTTCTGCTCCGCTTTTACCAGATACTCCCGTCTTGCACTTTCAGCTTCCTTTAAAAACAGTTCTAACGCCCCCGCCCCGCTGACAACAACTTCTTTAGACAATCTGTCCCAGTACCCGTCGAGGATATGTGTTTTTATTTCATTGTTAATGAGGGACCTGTCTAAAACACTTATCTTGCCTTCAATTATTTTGGTTTTTACAAATGCTAGAGGAAATTCTTTTTTATCTCTTGGGTCTATACCAACAACAAAATAGTTCTCTTTACTAGATAATCTGAGCTTCTTTATAATGCTAATGGATGGTTCTAAGTAGACCTTGTTGTTAATCGTGCCCTTACTGAAAAAATGATTGTTAGAATAGTTGGCAATTTTATCAAAATATTTTTCTACAGCATCCAGTGAAACGGGTTTTTCTCTACTCAAAAATAAACTCCTCGCAATATTGAAATTCTGTGGACTCCACTTCGCCATTTCTGCCTCATACGGACTTTCTTGGCCGTGGATGAATGATGGATGAGCGTCATTCCTTGTGTGATCCGGCACTCCGGCGTCTTCAAGTAAGTGCAATGTGTGCCCAAACGCGACAAAAGCTCTCTTTATGTCTCCTTTTGCATAATCGCGTAGGGCTCTTTGATACGAGAAATCACTAGCCGAATCTCCGCCGGATATCGCCGCAAACCCGGTCAGTTGGCCGTTATAGTATGCGGCTTGAACGCCGTCTTTCGTGGCCCAGTCCTTAGAGGAAATGCCGGCTATGCCTCTGTTATAAACCGGGTCATAGAAGTGGTATAGCGGCCTTTCCAAAGTATCTTCTTCAACAGAACCCTTTATGAGCCACTGTTTTTCTTCCTCGGTTATTTTCCTGTCCGGAAAACTTAAGTTATAGAAATCAACTATCTCGTCGGTTAAAGCGGGGTGGGTATTCTTTTGGTCATAAGCAAAAACCGGCATTACGGCCAGCAAACAAGCGCCTAAAAGCGCCCCTCCTAAAATAAGTTTGTGATTTATAATCCTTCTATTTTCCATACTCCGTTTGGATATTTTTGAAACTCTGTACTATTGGTGTATGTGCCCGCCGGAAATTCAAGTTCTTGTCCTTCATACTCAACTACCGAATCTTCTTTCAGTGCTGTGTCGTATTGAAAACTAGCAACATCGTCTTTGTCGGTTTCAACCCTCTTCCAAACAGTTTTTCCATATTCAAGCTCATTTATTAAACCGGCGAGTTCTCCTGTGTCGTTAAATTTAGTTAGAGTCTCCAGCCAATCATCTTGCTTTTCAATCACAAAATACCTACTCGCCAACTCAACATCGCCCTTCTTAAGCGCGTCAATGAACATATCGTATGTTTCTTCGGGGGTTTTGCCGCCATAAGTGTCGTTATAATACGGCTCATTCATTTTTTCGTAAGCACGCTTAAATTGCCAGATTTTGTATCCGGGCAATCCATTGGTGAACAGCCAGACAACCGCCAACACGACCAAAATTAAAACCGGCACCCCGGTCCAACTCTTAAAAATAGTTTTCCAATTCAACATTAAGTTAAATCTTTATAACCTGCCACGATCTAATCATATTAAAAATATAGCGGACTGCCAAATTCAGGAGGGATAGAACTTGGCATTCCTATCAAATCGTAGCAGATTACAAAAATTCAAAAAATAAAAACAGAAATTTCTGTTAAGCTTTTTTATCAAGACGATGTTTTTCCGTCAACTCCTAAAGTGAACAACCTGTGGATAACCTGTTGACTAACGACACTTCGTGTCGTTATATTAGAATTATGGAAACTTATCACGTCGTAAGTAGAGGGGTCGACAAAAGACAGATTTTTATGGACAAGCAGGATCATCTGCGTTTTATTCACGATTTGTATGAACTTAACAATCAGGAAAGGGTGGGCTTAAATTATTACAAATTTCGTGACTACGGTGCTCGCGGCGAGGTTGCCAAGAACGACAAGAAGCTCAGAAAAAAATTAGTCGATATTTTGGCTTTCAGTTTAATGCCTAATCATTACCACATCCTTATCTCTCCAAAAGTTGAAACAGGGGTTCCCCAATTTATGCAAAAGTTAAATATGGGTTATGCGAAGTATTTCAATCAGAAGTACGAAAGAGTCGGCAGATTATTCCAAGGACCTTACAAGAGTGTACTAGTGACTGATAACACTCATTTTCTTCACTTGCCATTTTATATACATTTTAATCCATTAGATTTAACTTGTCCGGAATGGAGAGATAATAAAATATCCAGCCCCAAGAAAGCGCTAGAATTTTTAAAGTCCTATCGCTGGAGCAGTCATTTGGATTATCTGGGAATCAAAAACTTTCCATCTGTTCTCAATATGAAACACCTAACGGAAGTTTTCGGAAGCGGCAAAGATTACCAAAAACTAGTAGAAAACTATCTCAAAGATATTCAAATAGACCCAGAAATAACTTTGGAATAACAAGATTGTCAACAATTTTAACTATAACGATTTACGATATCGTTATATAATTGTCCTGTGTCAAAGATGATTATTCCACTGGTTTTTCTATTGTTTCCCTTTTTTGCTTATGCGAATGGCGGTGGGGGGGCATGGATTGGAGGTGTTGCGATACTTTTTGGTATACCCGTTTTAATTATACTCACAGTCGTTATCGGGATAATTAAGCATATTTTACAAAAGTTCTTTGATCGTGAAGAAAAACGCCCCTATCTTTTTTCTTTAATAAGCGCGGCAATTTTATTCTTGATTTTTCAACTTTATAACTTCTATTATAATAGCCCGAGAGAAATCTTTGGAAATCTTCTAACGGACCTTGGGGCTTTGTTGTTATTTATTCCTTGGTTCATTTTGCCGACCCTAATTGCTTTTATTGCCGTCATTGGAAGTCGTATCTTTAAGATTCCGCTAACGCTTTATTGGCGCAAAACCGTAATTCCAATTTTTATATCCATATCGATAATCTTCGCGTTACCCATATTTGGGGTAATAGCCAATAATTTCATCATGGATAAGATCTTGGCATGTAAATTTATTGTTGAACAAGAATTTAAAAAGAATAACTGTCTTTTACGCAAAGCATACGAAACCTCGAATCTAAGCATCTGCGAAGCTATGAATGATCTTTGGCAACAACTTTGTTTCGAAAACTTAAGAGAATCAAACGAGTGAAGTTATCCACAGTTTTATCATTAACGACACTTCGTGTCGTTAATTTGTGTTCGGGTTATTTTCGGTGTTTGCGGACGAGGAGGTTGGCTTGATGGAGTGACTCAAATGTGCCGGCGTCTATCCAGAATTTTTTGGCTTTGATGAAGTCCATAGTGCCTTCGTTGATATAGTGGTTGTTCACGTCCGTTATTTCATACTCGCCTCGAGCAGACGGCTTGAGATCTTTGATGACGTCAAAGACGCGGTTGTCGTACAGATACAATCCGGTCACCGCCCAGTCGGATGGCGGCTTTTTTGGCTTTTCTATAACCCGCTCAACTTTACTTCCTTTGAATTTTGCTACGCCGAACCTTTTGGGGTCAGGGACTCTTTTCAAAACAACGGCAGCGCCCCGGTCTTTTTTATCAAAATCAGCGAAGGCCTTGCTGAATTCGTCGCCGAAAATATTGTCTCCCAGGATGAGAGCAATTTTCTTGCCGTCGGAGAATGATCTGGCAAGACCAAGGCCGTGAGCGATCCCAACCGGCTCCACCTGGATCGTATAGTAAAGGTTCACACCGAATTCTTCGCCTGAACCAAGCAATCTGACATACTGCTCGGTATGCTCCGGTCCGCAGACGATAAGTATGTCTTTAACACCGGCCTTTTTCAACGTTAAGATCGGATAATAAATTATCGGCTTATCGCCTACGGGAAGAAAATGCTTGCCCGCTACTTTTGTGACCGGCCAGAGACGGGTTCCTTTGCCTCCGGCCAATACAACGCCTTTTATCATATTTCTGTTGCTAGATAATATACGGCTATGCCGTCAGACCTTTTTTTCAGGAAACCTTCGTCGGTCAGCTCTTTCAAACTTCTTTTGACCGTCCTGCCCGATAGCGCGTTGAATTCACTCATAACGTCTTTGGTGCGTACCTCGGGGGTCTTTTTTATATAATTGAATATTTGTTCTTTGCTGGAATTTGACTTCAGGACCAGTCGGGCAGGTTTGGTCCTGACCGATGGTTTTGATATTAATATCGCCGAATTAACGACGTCAGGCGTCGGCGCGACGTCCGACGTCAAACGACTAACATCCGATGTCCTACTGACTTCTTTGTACTTATTCCGTTTTAAAATATGCAGCTTGAATTTCAATAAATTTCTCTGGGCCAGAAGCAGGGGAGTGGTATCGTTTTTTGAAATATGCGCCAAATATTCTAAGTAATCCAGGGTGTTATTGATGGAATTGAGTAAATCTTTAGAAGCAACATTGTGCGACGCAAGAGAGGGTCCAGTTCTCTGTTCCACAAACGCAGAAACCATATCCGACATTTTCCCATACAACTTCTCCCTCAAAAACTTATCCTCTACTTTAGTGAGAAGTTTAGAAAGAAGGACAATGGAATTTGTGAATTTTAATATATCTTCCCTTTCCATCCCGCACATAAACACTATCGCAGGCTTTCCGCCAAGCGCTCTTTGAGGCGACGGAATGTCTGGCCATAGTGCTTTAGTTTAAATTCTCTGTTTCTTGCATCTTTTGCTGAACGATATGATTCATAATATACCGATATCCAAGGAATGTAAGATTTAGTTGATTGAGAAACGCCTGCATTATGTTCCTTAACCCTCTTGGTTAGATTATCTGTAACACCGATATATAACTTATCTGCCTTAACACTTTTTAGCATGTAGACATGGAACATATATAGTGTTTATGTGCGGGATTAGAGTGATTCAAAATGACTTTTTACGAAATCATCAATTGCTTCTGATGTTATCAGGCGGACTGCCCCGCTCCTCAGATAAGACATCCCCACGACGATACCTGAATTATTTATCACTTTTGAGCCGCTCAAGAAATAGTTCGGTTCGGTATCTATGACTATGTCTTTAGAAAGAATATAGCTTATCATTCCTCTTTGGGCAAAGACTACGGAATTAGACAGTTCGACCATCTTGCCGGAAACGATAACATCCTGACCCGGCTGGAACTGATAATCGCGATCGAGGCGGGTAACATCCATATCCGCAGAATCAACTTTAAGCAAAGCTAAATTCTTGATGCCGTCGTACCTTATTACTTTGGCACGCAGTATCTTGTCTCTGTGGAAAACCTGCAGCACATCGGCACCCGAAATAACGTCGAAGGTCGTAATGACCACCCCGTCGGAAGAAATTACGATACCGCTTCCTTCTCGAACCATACTTCCGCCTTTGAACGACTGGATGGCTACGGTATTTAAAACATGGTCGGACACTATCTTCTGCCAAAAATCAGAGGAGACGACGGTAGGCGTTGGCGTCGGAGCTGGGACCGGCTCTTCCGGGGCATTTCCGGACAAAGGCAAAAGCAGAAACCAAGCCGCGGCTCCGCCAAGAAAACCAAGGAGAATTGTTTTTATATAGTTCATCCCGCACATAACAGCCATTAGTTGCTTCAACGCGGTACAATATGCTTTTGTCCGCGCATTTAGCTTACATAATAACTGTTCTAATTAATTTCTGCTGTCCCGCAACACGTACCGCAGATGGCTGTTATGTGCGGGATTCATTCTTCCAACTCTATATCGCTAAGAACCTTTTTAACATTTTCGACGGGAATGGCAAAACCGACATTCTGCGCGCCCGATACCATGGCCGAGTTGATACCTATCACTTCGCCACGCAGGTTCATCAAAGGACCGCCGGAGTTGCCGGGATTTATCGCAGTATCGGTTTGTATAACTTTCTCAAGATGCTCTGATATTTCTCCGGAACTGGCGGTAACGGAGCGAGATAGTCCGGAAATAATCCCCTTCGATACGGAATTGGAGAACTGGCCAAGGGCATTGCCGATGGCGACAACCGTCTGCCCTATTTCCAAACCGTCAGAGTCGCCCAATACTACTGTCGCCAATCCAACAGCTTCAATTTTTACCACAGCCAGGTCCTGGAAAGGATCCCGGGCCAAAACCTTGGCTTCGTATTTGGTGTCGTCGTTTGTAATGACTGTATACGATGCCTCGGCGTCCAGAACAACGTGCTTATTCGTCACTATCAAACCGTCACTTCTCACCATAAATCCTGTTCCGGCTCCGACCTGTCTTCTTTCAGTGCCGTTCTGCCTTAACTCCGGCTGGTTACTACGTAGACCCGGCTCTGCACGGGTCCCTCTCCGCGAACAGTCAAAGAATTGAGAGAAGAACGGGTCGTCGCAAAATCCCTGGAAAGGATCGTATATTCTTTCCAGGACCGGCAGGTCTTTGGTTGCAACAATGCTTACCACCGCGGGTGAGTATTTCTTAACGATGCTCACGACCGCAGTCGACTCATCCAGTCCTCGGGGAAGAAAGGCGGCGGATACGGTGAAACTTATGACAATTGTCAGAAAAATAAATATGTTTTTCATTTAAATAGCTCCTCAGCCCGTTCCCAGTGTTCGGGGTACCCCTGGAGCTTTAACCAATACCACCATTCCGCGCCCCACAGATAAAAACCATTAAAGCCGGCCTTAGCTGAAAAATCGATCATCTCGTTAAACTTGTCTATGCCCATCCTGTCCAACTGGACCTCAATGGGCGTCTCGACTATCGGCTGGAGAAGCCACGGCTCCGTTGACAACTCTACGACGAAGGATGGCTTAGCGCCCAAGAAAAGGCGCACCAAGTTGTGCTTCATCCTGAAGAATCCCGGAGTGACGGGATATCGGATAGGAAACCCGATAGACCTGGGCCAGACGTATAAATACAAACTGGTACCGAAGACATCCCCGCGAGAGTAAGCCCTGAACCAATCACCCAACTCGCCGCTATCAGTGACCAATACCGGCCGGGAATCAAGTTCTTTCACCAATTCTATTTCTTTCTTAAGAAAATCTTTGTCCAGAGATCCGCAGGCCGAGCGGCTGAAGCCGGTCAAGAACGGCTCGTTCTCAACCTGCCAATAAATGATATTGTCGTAATATTTGTAGCGGTTAACGACAAGGGCGATGAGTTCAAGAAGCTCGTTCTTTCGTTCTTCGTCGCTTAACTCCATAGCCCATCCCGGAATGTGGCATTCCGGCCAGCCAGGCAGACGCCGGCCGACAGCCAAAATAACCGATGCGCCACTGCCGTGAGCTTCCGACATCTGAAAATCAAGCTCCGAAAAATTATATTTATCCTTTTCCGGTTCCGTTATGGGCCAGTGGCCGGAGAACCTGAAATTTTTCACACCTAGGTCATTTTGAAGAGCCAGATATGTCTCTTTCCAGTCCAGGCCCAATTCATCCGTATGAAAACGGCTGAAAGAAACTCCGTAGGTAGGATCGCTGACATCTTCGGAAAAATATAGAGAAGACACAAAAAGACCGACAACGATGACAATTAGGATCCTGATCAATATCGTACCTGGTCTCCTCATAATATGATAACGGCGAGAAAGCCCATAACTATCAGGCCTATGCCGACGAGTTTATAGAAAATATGTTTTCTGCCGATATTTTCTTCGATGCGGGGAATTTTTGATCTTAACAATAATGCGAGAATGAAAATGAACAAGAACTGGAACCCCAAAAGCGAATTGACCACGGAGACCTCGCCCAGCCGTATCGCGTAATAAAGAATTAAGAAGCCGGTAGCGGCAAGAAGTTTATTGCCGATAAATATCGCTCCGACGCGGGGATGCGCACCTTTAAAAGAACTGAAGACATCATCGCGAAAAGGACCGAAGACCAGCGATACAAGCGCCGCTCCCACAAAACCTACGCGGGTCCAAAATAGGCCGTTAACGAAATCCGAGAGATCAAAAGACATTTTTAACAATACAAAAGACGCCCCAAAGAACAACCCCGCCAATATTGCCAGGGGCCATATGCGATTATCAGCCCGGCCGATAAATAACATTCCCACTATCAACATAGCAATGGTAGTAAAGCCGATGACTCCGGTTGGCTCGCCAAGCAAAGGAATGGCCAGGAAATATGAGAACACGGCCGTAGCAACGCCCGACATCGTTGACGCCACGGAAATATCGCTTGCTTTGATGGCTTTATACAGGAATATGAGCGCAACAAAAAACGAACCCCCCGAAGCCAAGGATATCAAAAGGTATCCGACGCTCTGTGCCGCCACACCGAATGGGAGCAATACAACAGCGGACGCGCTAAGAATGGCTACCCAAAAGGCGTAGGCGAAAGGCCGGGGGATATGAAACAATAGAAGATACTTATCTACGATGAACGCAACCGCGTTAACAAGATAAGCAAGAATGGTAAAGTAAAGCCAAGACAAAAAATATTATGCCAATCTGCGAATTTTATGCGAATCTACAAATTGCGAATTCGCAATTCGCGGCATTCGCATATCATTCGTTGATTTGCATCACATTATCTTTACATATTTTAGCATATTCGTAAGCCGATGGGCGTATCTTTCTCTCCAATGTCGCATAATCAATTTCGACCAGCCCGAACCGGGGACCAAATCCGAGGTGCCACTCAAAGTTGTCCAAGAGTGACCAGTACAAATAACCACGCACATCAGCACCGTCCTGAACAGCTTTCCATATCCAATATAGATGGTCTTTAATAAATTTTTCTCTTAGTTGGTCAGTCCTGTCAGCGATACCGTTTTCAGTGATGAATATCGGTTTTTTAAACTTGCTTAGATCTTTCAACACATGATAAATTCCCTCAGGATAAATCTCCCAGTTCATTTCTTTCATAATTTCTTGTTTTGGGACAAGCTCATTTTTTTCACCAAAATACGGCTTTCTGCTTATGTGATAGTAATTAAGACCTATGAAGTCATAATAGGGAGCATTTTCTTTAAAAAAATAAAAATTCCTGAATCGCCTATACAATCTCCTCATTAATGTAACCCAGAAGTTTTTTCCATCAGGAACATAGACATTATTCTCCGTTATTCCTACCGCTACATTGTGCGACGTATCCTTATACACTTTCTTGATCTCCCGATAGGCGAGAATGTGGGCTCTAGTTATATTCTGTCTCATCTTGAAAAAGTTAAAGACGCCTTTGTCTCTCGAAGGCCAAGTAGCACTTAGTTTGGTATATCCGGCATATACTGTTAGAGCCTCGTTAAAAGTTATCCACAGCCCTACTCTATCCTTTAAGTGAGCTACAACATACTTGGCATACCTTGTAAAGTATGTCGGCGACTTTTTATTTAAGAATCCGCCTTTCTTGGCAAACCAGATCGGATTAGTAAAGTGCCAAAGCGTTACCATCGGCTCTATCCCCCTCTCCCTCAATGCATCTATCAACCTTTTGTAATGCTCCATTTCTTTCTCATTGAACTTCCCTTCTTCCGGTTCTATGCGCGACCACTCGATAGAAAAGCGATGGATGTTATGATTCAATTTTTTGGCAATATCAAAATCCTCCTCGTAGCGGTTGTAGCTGTCGCAGGCCCGGCCGGAAATAAAATCAGAAGGGTCTTTCCCCTCTTTCTTTAGCTGGACAATTCTTTCAGGCGAACTTTCCCATTCGGACCAATCATTGCGGTTGTTGCCTTCAACCTGATGAGCCGACGTAGCGCTCCCCCACTTGAACCCGTCGGGGAATTTATAAATAGACATACGGCTATTTTTTAGTCACGCTGACAAGTTCTATCTCAAAAAGAAGAGTCGCGTTGGGAGGAATGACACCGCCTGCTCCTCTTTCTCCATAGCCAAGTTCGGATGGAATTACCAATCGCCTTTTTCCCCCTTCTTTCATACCAACCAGCCCGAGCTCCCATCCTCTGATGAGCTGGCCCGCACCAAGCACGAACTGAATTGGCTGTCCCCTGCCGTATGACTCGTCAAAAACAGTTCCATTCTCAAGCGTGCCAATATAATGCGCGCTTAATGTATCGCCGTTTTCAGCGGTTTTTCCCGTACCGACAACTACATCTTGGACCGTTAAGCCGTTATCATAACGAATGGGCTCACTGGCTTCAGACATTGGCGTAGGACTAGTCGTTGAGGTTGGGATTTCTGTTGCCTTATTTACTTCTCTGGTTTTCTGGATAACAAACCAGACCGTGATGGCGACAAACAATATTAAAATTACGAATATAAATATGGTTTTGGTCATATTATTTAATTGGCTTATTTAATGGCGGGTATAATTCCGGATCAATTGTCCTGTCAAAACACTGTTTCCCGGAATCATGCTGCCAAGAATCAGGATAATACTCGCCTCTTGGAAGAGCCGGCATCGTCTTGACTGTATTATCCGCTTGTCCAAGATTAGAATTATTAAACACGGCACAAAGTTTGAATTTTACTTCCTTACCGCCGTCAACAACATATTCATAATTTGTTCCTGTTTGAGGATCTCTGGGTACAAAGGATCCTGATATGGAATCTTCAAGGTCCTTTAATTCTTTCGGTAATGATTCTTTTCTCTGCCAATAATTGATTATCTGGCTTTGTATTATTGATAAGTCATTCACCCTTCTCTCGTCAAATCTTTTCTCTCTTTGGGCAAACGGCGAGCCGATAACGGCGAAGCCCCACAACACCGCCACTACAACCACGGCCGCTATCACCCAAGAAAAAGCATTTACCCATTTCACATCTTTTTCGCGCAATTGAGCTAAATAATAATAAAACACTGAACCGGAAATGAAGAATATCGTTAACGCTTTCAGCACGAATCGCGTCGTCAGTTCGCCTCTTAGAAAATTATTAACTACGGTCACAAAGTCCCCTATTATCACAAGCGCGGCCGCAAAAAGAGTGAGATACAAAAGCCACTTCCTTATCCTCAATTCTCTTTTTTCAGGATGAAGCTCGACGTCTTTCCTTAAAAATCTCGATACCCACAAGAACACCGGGAACACGACGATAAGCATCGCCATCGCCTGCCTTATGGCTCCCTCATACGAAGAAGCGCTCCGATAGTAATCAGTCGCCGGATCCGGGAAGTAAAAATCAACATAGTTAAAAACCGCCATTCCAAAACCGACTGCCACTACGACCAGAGTTATTATCGCTAAAAGATATAAAAAAGTATCCCTTGGCAAACTTTTATTGGTTTCCATAACAGATCAATGATATCAAAAAATTTAAAAGAGGCCAAACTTACGGCCTCAAAACTAATTCGATCTTTTCAAGCGCTACGTCAATTTCTCCTTTAGTGATGGTCAATGGCGGAGCAAATCTCACGACATTGTCTCTTGTTTCTTTGCAGAGAATACCTGCCTCAAGCATTTTTTCACAAAACTCTCTCCCTTGGTTAGACACAAGCTCTACGCCAACCAATAATCCTTTCCCTCTAACCTCTTTTACGAAGCGGCTGTTCATACCTTTGAGCTGACACATAAAATATTCTCCAAGTTCCAAAGCGTTTTCGGCGAGATGTTCTTCCTCCAATACCTTGAGCGCTTCAACGGCAACGGCGCAGGCAAGAGGATTTCCACCGAAAGTACTGCCATGATCTCCCGGCTTTATCACCTCCACAACTTCCTTTTTGCCTACCACCGCCGAAACGGGCAAAAGACCGCCGCCAAGCGCTTTGCCGATTATCAGAAGATCGGGACTCAAACACTGGTGCCAAAAGCAGAATTTCTTTCCCGTCCTGCCTAAACCGGTCTGTATCTCGTCTGCCACAAAAAGGACATTATGGTCGCGGCATATCCAAGCAACTTTGTTGAGATAATCATCCGGCGGGACATTGATGCCGCCCTCGCCTTGGATAGGTTCAACCAGAAAAGCAACGGTGTTTTCGGTTATGGCGTTCTTAAGCGCGTTAGCGTCTCCGAAAGGAACTGATTTGAATCCGGGCGCAAAGGGTCCAAAACCGTCTTTATATTGAGGCGTGCTTGAAAAACCAACAATGGTCGTCGTCCGGCCGTGAAAGTTGTTCTCGCACACGATTATCTCGGCCTTGTCTGGCTTGACCCCTTTTACTTTGTATCCCCACTTGCGGGCTATCTTGATGGCCGTCTCAACGGCTTCGGCTCCGCTGTTCATCGGCAGAACTTTATCCAAAAAACAAAATCCGGCTAATCGCTCGACAAAATCAGCATAGACGTCGGTATAAAACGCACGAGATACAACAGATAAAGTATGTACTTGTTCCACTAAGGCTCTGACTAAACGAGGGTGATTGTGGCCAAAATTAAGAGCCGAGTAGGCGCTGAGCATGTCCACATACTCATTTCCTTCCACATCCCAGACACAAGTACCTTGCCCCTTTACCAAAACCACCGGCAAGGGATGATAATTATCGGCCGAAAACTTATGAGTCCGCTCCATTACCTCTCTCGCTGTCATTTTTAAAGTGCCCCTTTTCTTAATCTGGCTTGGTTATACAACAAAAAATTAAAGCGGCCAAGAGGCCGCTCACTGAATGGTTTCGCTCGAAGGGAGGAAAATGAGCAAAGAATTGTTAATAGAGATGTTCCTTATTGATTTGAAAGGAGTGCCTCCCGCCAAGCAAACATCCGCGCCTATCCCTATCCATCCCAATTTCGGCGTTTCTCCGTCGTGCTTGTCGCCCCTTACAACGAACGTACCTCGAATGCCGGGACCAAAGCTATCCTTGGCAACTTCCAGGTTCAGTCGTCCCAAGAACCTGATGACCTCAACAATCCTGACGCCACCCTGCTTGGGATGGGCTACCTCCAGGGTAACTCGAGAGGCGTATCCGTCATTACCCCTCAAGGTCTCAAATTTGACGACATCGCCCTTTTTGAGCGCCTGGATATGGACACCCTCGTTCATCTGGTCAACCGGCGGTCTTTCGGCTTCCGCCAGAGAATGCCAAAAGTTATGCATAGTCGCTCCGCTTGTTTGCATTTTCCCACTCTCCCCTCTCCACGTTGTCGAAGAACCGCTACCGAAGTATGTGTATTATACGATGTTTCAACTACACGGTCAAGCCAGGCGTAATGGTTCAATAGCTTGGAATCACCTAAGCAGATACAATCCAAGCATGTATACAAAAAATCCCCATATGCCCAAGATCCGTCGCGATGCTGTCAGGCTTGTTAAACATCAGGAATGGAGTACCAGGGAGGCGGCTCGATATACCGGATACAGTCAGAGCGTGATTGTAAAATGGTGCAAGAAAGATCCGACCGGAGGCTGGCATCGGATTGAGACCAGGTCATCGCGGCCAGATGGTCATCCTAAAATGTTAAAGCCCGATGTGGTTAAAGCGATCACTGACGAACGGCACGCTCATGGGAGATGCGCCGAAGTCATTCACCGAACTCTGTTGAATAAGAATATTTCTGTTAGCTTGAGTAGTGTGAAAAGAACACTCGATCGCAAAGGACTGACAAACAAACGAAGCCCGTGGAAACGATACCACCGGCACGTGGATAGACCCCGTGCTGAAAAACCTGGGGATTTGGTGCAGGTGGACACCATCCACATCATGAGAAACAATCATTGGCGAATGTATGTGTTCGTGCTCCTAGATGTGTATTCGCGGTGGGCATACGCAAAAGCATATCCGGTATTGAGCGGGGCTTTAATGACCGGGTTCGTGCAAGAAGCGGAAGCAAGAGCGGGATTCCGGTTCAGCATGATCCAGTCAGACCATGGACCCGAGTTCTCCAAACACTTTGTGGCCCGGATGGGTAAGCATCGCTTCTCTCGCATTGGAAAGCCGAATGACAATTCTCATGTCGAGAGATTCAATCGGACACTCCAAGAGGAATGTTTAGACCGACTGTCGAGAAATCCGGTTGCCATAAATGCTGGACTGGGAGAGTATTTAAAATATTACAATACCGAACGAATACATATGGGAATTAATTTTAAAACACCGGCTCAACTGATTCCAAGCTATTGATTAGATTACGGTTTAGGTTAGTTGTAAAAATATCCATTTTAACCTATTCTTGCCATATTCTATTTATAGTTCGTTGAAAAGGAGTATTGAATGCCTGAACATAAACTGCGACTTGAGGCACTCATTGACTTTCAGCCGGAGAAATGGGGTTTAATATTCAAGGTGCTAGTTTTCAACGCCGTAATAGTATCAGCCGTGTTGGGCGTACTCGCCGTCTTGGGTCAGTTCGAGAACATCCAGCAATTCAATACCGGGTCGGCGCAGGCATACTTTAACAAGTTGTCTCTCGCAAATCTTTGGATATTTTTCAAACAATACTGTTTAAGAGGCCCGACGGAAGAAGAAATGATATACAGATTACCTGTTTCTCTTCTTATTTTCTGGAATCTCCAATGGTTCTTAGGCAGTAAAGATATCACTAAATACGCTCTATGGCTGGCATTGATCATACCCACCGTGTTTTGGGCCTTAGAACACAGGCCTTTTCCGCTTCCGGTACTCATCTCCGGACTTACATACGGGTGGCTGATCATCAAAACGAGACCCATATGGCCGTGGCCGGCGGTTGTCTGCCACTCTTTATCTAATTTGTCCCTATATATCTTGGTCAAGATATTGCAGATATTTGAATATGCTCCGATAAATATTCCAAAATAGTTAAACCCGCCTTTCGGCGGGTCTTTTTTTACAGTGTTTCGATCTCCTTATTTATTTCCTCAAATTCGGCATCCAGATTATTCACGTCCAGGCCTTCTAATTCCTGGTTTATGTCGCTGGTATCAAGCGGGGCTTCAACCCTTGCCTGTCTTGAAGACCACCACCACCACCAAAATGCCGCTACGACCGCTACTGCAATGACGATGTATGTGATTTTATTTTTATCCATAGGTTAATAATTAATTATTTTCTGTCGCTTCCGGAGTTGGTGTCGGTCTGGGAAGTTGCGCAAGAGTTGTGGCCGCCTGCCTTACGGCTTCATGAGCCGCTTTGATCACTAACCTCACCGCAGCCAAGTCGTTATGCAAGGCCTGCCTGGCTCTTCCTACGTCGTTCTTCAAACCTTCCTCGGTATTTACCTGGATCGTGTATGTTTTGCCGGATTGCGTTTCTATGGCTGTCTTTGCCGCTGAGATCGCCCGATTTGCTTCATCGATCGCCGTTCTTACCGCCGCAACGTCAACGCCTCTTTCTTCAGCCCTATCCGTTCTTTCGGATATCCTCACCAGAACATCGCTAAGTTTATCCAAAACGCTCAAGTAATGTTTCAATAATCTGTCGTTAAGTTCGTCCATCTGCTTGTCTATCCTCTCGACGGCCTGTTTCTTTCTCTCGTCTTTGACCTTTTCCAGACGCTTTTTCAGATCTTCTCTTTTGGTTTCAATCCTGGTCTTAAGCTCTTCTCTTTTCTGCTCAACCCTTGTTTTGAGCTCTTCTTTTCTTTGCTCTGCCTCTTTTTTGAACACCTCGGTCGCTTCCCTGGTTCTTATCCTTATCTCTTCTCTTGTTTCTGCCACCTCTCCTCTAACATTCTCTCTTTTTTCTCGAATCTCAGTACGAACTTCGTCTTGCCTTGTTTTTACTTCGGTCCTAACTTCCTCTCGCGTTCTGGTTTCTTCTTGCGCCCAAACCAAGCCGGCAACCAAAAATACCGCGACTGATAATATGCTTATAATGTGTGGTTTTTTCATATTATTTTTTAATATTATTATACGAAGTATACTTTAATTTTATACTTCGTATAATGACTTCGTTCAAGTGAACTGAAAGTAAACTTTCAATCACTCTCACTAGTCATTATAAGTTATTAATTTCTTCGTCAATATCCTCAAATTCTTTATCCAGGACATTGAAATCAATATCAACAATACCGCGACTGATCTCCGCCGACAACCTTGCGTCGCCGTTCCTGACGACACCATAAAATGAGCCCTCTATCAAAGCCAGATCTGTCATCGTGTCCGTTACTTCAAGCATAGCAAAACCACCCGTTGCCGATATGGCCACTATGGCGATAGCGAAGTAGAAGTGATGCTTGTTCCCGTCCATTAGGTCAGACATTGTACTCATTTTATCATTTTAGAGCCAGAAAGAATAGCCGAGTCCGAGAAACGACGACGAAGGTGTAGAGGTCTACTCCGAGGAGAAGTGACAAAGGAATCGGCTATTCTTGCGGCTCCCGCAGGGCGGGCTGATCTTAAACGGATTCTTTGTTGCTCGTCCTTGAAGTAGAATATCTACATCTGCGTCCTCGCGTCGCGAATCCGTTTAAGATCCGCTCCGCTAAAAAGATAAAATGAGCACAATGTCTGACCTAATTATACATTACTTTAATCAGGACAACTGTGGATTAAAAATGTATAGCGAGGTAGGAGGCAACCGCGACCGCCGTCTCAGCCCTCATAACCAACGGCCCCAGAGAAATGATCCTGAATCCGTTCTCCTTCGCGACACCTATCTCTTCATCCGTCCAGCCGCCTTCCGGTCCTATGAATATCGAGGCGGTTCTTGTGTCTTTACCAATGAGCGAAAAGTTCTCTCCGGAAGGGTCAAAGAAAATTTTTACACCGCTGTCTTGAGAGCTTTTTATCGCCTCGTCAAAAGTCATTACTTTCTCCAGCTCGGGAACGATCCCCCTGCCCGACTGTTCTGCAGCTTCTTTAATTATTTTTGTTAACCTGCCGGTATTTATATCCGTTTTGACCGTTCTGTTCGTAAGAACGGGCACTATTTTGGAAACACCGACCTCGGTAGCCTTTTGAGCGGCGTTCTCAAAATTTTCTTTTTTCAAGACAGAGCAATAAAGCACGATGCGCCTGACAGGCTCGTTCCCGTTCCTGATACTTCTCTGCGGTTCAAGATATACCGCCTCTTTGTCCGTTCTTGCTACCTTGGCCAGCACGTCCAACCCATCGCCTTTCCCGACCACCACCTGCTCGCCCGAGCGAAGTTTCAAAACCTTGCTGATCTGATGAACGACATCCTTGGCGGTTATCTTTAAAACCCCGTTGTCGCTTGTAAAATCTGTTATAAATCTATGGACTTTTTTCATTTTTAACTTATCAACTTAAGTATATTGACCGCTCCGAGCGCATAAAGAGAGTTGAATACCATATTCCCGAAAAACACGGGCAACAATACATAAGCGGATCTATAGCCAAGAAATGCCATCGGTATGACTATGATCTCATTGGGAAATGGAACGAGAGATGCGAACAAGAACAATGCCAGAGCCGGAGACCAGTGCAATTTCTCTTTGACCGCCTCGAATCTATTGATGACCTTTCTTTCAAACGCAGACAGGGCTATGTGCCTGCCGGCCTTGCCGAGTAAATACCCGATGAAATCGGCAAGCGTCATCCCGGCCGCTAGTGTGGCGACTACCGCGAAGGCGTTCAAACCGGACGCAAGGAAAACCGGCAGAAAAGAAATGGCCGGAACGGGTATGACCAGATTGAAACCGCTCACGACCGCAATAAGGAATATCCCGCCGTACCCGAACTTTCTTATCAAACTGCTTACAAAATCACTGTCCTTAACCGTACCGCTTACCCAAATGGCCAAAACCACCACCAATACAAGAAGAGTTATTCTTATCAGGTGCTGGTGATCGTCGTTAAAATTTTTAAACATAAAGGTGAGACATTGTGCCTATTTTCTCTTCCTGTTAAAGAATATGAATTTGCCCAGTTCGATGACTGCTATGTTGAACAGGCCCAGTGCCACAAGTATAAACCAATCGTTAGGACTTAGCGATACGATCCCCAATACATTTCTTAAAAGTTCCGAATATATCGCGACGATGTACAATGCCAAGCCGATCAGAACTCCGAAGTTAAGCATGCTGTTTGAAAACGGGTTTATCCGCCAAACCGGCAGCCGCAATGATTTTACGGAAAAAACGTAGAGCAGCGAGGTGAGTCCAAGGCCGACGAAAGCCATAGTCCTTGCGTAGTCAATATTATTTGTCGCTTGGAGCGAATAGTAGAATAGAGCAAAAAGCGCCAAGTCCGTAACAATGGCGAAAATGACGATCAACTTTTTCGTGTCTCTGGTGAAAATATTTTCCTTCTTTTCCGGCCTTCGCGCCATAACATTCTCCCCTTTTTCAAAAGCAAGCGCCACGGAAGGCAGGCCGTCCTCTATTAAGTTGACCCAAAGTATCTGTGCCGGCAGAAGAGCAAGCGGCAAACCCATTATTATGCTGCCTGATATCAGAATAACCTCCGAGAAAGCGCCGGAGATGACAAAGACGACCACCTTTCTGATGTTGTCCAGAATTATTCTCCCCTGTTTTATGGCTTCTACTATAATTGCAAAGCTGTCGTTGAGAAGGACGAGGTCCGAGGCCTCTTTGGCCACATCGGTGCCGGAACCCACCGCCACCCCGATATCCGACCTCAAAAGCGCGGGTGCATCGTTGATGCCGTCGCCTATCACCGCCACCAGTTCTCCTTTTTCCTTTAACGCGTCCACTATTCTCACTTTATCTTCCGGCGTAACCCTTGCGAAAACATCGTAATTAACCACCGCCTCGCTCAAATTGGCTGGCAGGTCCTTGCCTTCGATCGCTCTACCTTCTTTAGTCAAAATACCCAGTTCCTTTGCCACATACTCCGCAGTCAGCAAATGGTCCCCGGTAACGACTATGGTCCTCAAACCGGCTGATCTCGATCTTGTCATCGCCTCTTTAACCTCTTCCCTTATCGGATCGGAAAATACTATGAGAGACAGGAAGTTGAGACCTTTCAGGTCAGCACGGTTAAGGGATCTTTGAGATGGGTCGACGAATTTAAAACCGATAGCCAGGATCCTCAAGCCTTGTCTGGCCAGCTCCGTTATTTTTGAGTGGACTTTTTCCTTCTCTTCATAATTAGAGAGTCCCAGGAGAACTTCCGGCGCACCCAGAACAGAGATCACATTCTTGTCCTCGCCGAATTTATTGAGAGCGGCCGAATACTTGTATACCGCGTTAAACGGGAGTTCGTCCAATCGCGGCATTTCTTTCTCTATTGCCCGCCTCTCAAGACCGGACCTGGTTAGGGTCAATAATATCGCTTTGTCTATCGGCCGGCCGTAGACCTTCCAGTCCTTTTCTTCATCCTGCGGATTCTCTATGAAAGCATCCGACAATAGAGCCGACAATTTCAAAGCCAAGTACTCCGTGGCCATTTCGTCTCTTCTTATCACCTCGGGGAAGTTTTCCCTCAACACATCCTTACCTTCGGAGGTGAACAGCTGCGTGATGTTCATCTTCCCCTCGGTCAGAGTTGATGTCTTATCGGCGGCAATAACCGTAGTACTGCCCAATGCCTCGGCAGCGACTATTTTCCTGACCAAACCGCCCTTGCCAAGAATTCTTTGAGCGCCTATGGCCAAAGTAACGCTAAGCGCTACCGGCAACCCCTCGGGTACAGCCGCCACGGCAACCGCAACCGCTGTCAGGAACATTGACAATACACTAACCCCGCTAAGCACGCCGACCGTAAAAAGCCCGGCTGATATCAGTAAGAAAAATACTCCCAGCTGTTTCGCAAGCAGGGCGAGTTTTTGCTGAAGAGGAGTAACGTCTTCCCCTCTGCCTTCTTTTATGAGGAAGGCGATCTTTCCGAATTCTGTCGAGGAACCTATGTTCACGACCATGGCTTCGGCAAATCCTTCCTCAACGAAAGTGCCCATAAAGACCAGATTCTGCCTGTCGGCAACGGCCGTGTTTTCATCTAATATCTTAACGGCTTTCTCGACCGGAGTGGACTCACCGGTAAGCGCGGCTTCGTTGGTCCTGAAGTTAGTTAACCTGATGATCCTCGCATCGGCTGGAATTTTGTCCCCTTGACGGAGAACCAGCACGTCGCCCAGAGTCACGTCTTTTGAGTCGATCTGCTTTGACTGGCCGTCTCTTATAACGTTAGCCCGATAGCTTATCGCCTTCTTGAGTTCTTTCAGAATGTTGGAAACTTTCAGTTCCTGGAAAAAACCGACAGCTACATTAATAACCACGGCCGCCGCTATAATAGCCGAGTCCAAAAGATCCTTAAGCAAAAAAGATACTCCGCTGGCGATAATAAGAATATAGATAAGGGGGTTGCGGAATTGATCCCATAGTATAAGAATTATTTTCTCCCCGTTCTTCTCGACTATCTTGTTCTGGCCGAATTTCTTGAGACGTGACCCGGCTTCTTCTCTGTTCAGCCCTTCTTCATTGCTGTTCAGATTGCGAAAAACCTCCTCTATTCCCAGAGCGTGCCACGGCTTAGACGGCATTTTTTGATATTTGACCATGTTTGTCTATGAGCGAAGCGAATAACTACAAACTTGTCACCCCGCACTTATTTTACCATTGTATCACTTAGCGAAGCGCGAGGGGCAAATAGCCCCACTCCGTTCAAAGGCGCAGCGCTTCGCCCATAACAGGATGCACCTATTCGGTGCACGCACTGCGCTTGGTGACCGACGGTAAAATAAGTGCGGGGTAAGTACTTGTAGCCAATCGGACTTCGCATTATATGCTTGTCCTCTTGGACAACTACTTAAATCTTGCCGATCATAGATATATATAATATGTATAGGGCTATAAATACAAAACCTTGCCACCTCTCCAGAGTATATTTGGACCTGCCGACGGAGACCCGGCTACGCACGGGTCCCTCTCCAGGAACAAACATAGCCAGCAAAAGCAGAACGGCCGCGCCGAGAGTTATCATAAGATCAGTGACTAATTCTCTTGGAAAAGCAACGCTCCGGACCGCCGCCGCAATACCTAAAATTCCCAAAAAATCAAAAATGTTGGAACCGACTATGTTGCCAAGCGATATCCCGACGTTGCCTTTCCTTGCCGCGGATACGGAAACCGTCAGTTCCGGCAAAGAAGTGCCTATGCCGATGACCGTAAGCCCGATTATCGCCTCGCTTGTGCCGAATGCTCTTGCCAGAAGTTCGCCGCCTCTGACCACCCACTCCGCTCCGATGATAACTCCGACGAGTCCGCCGATCATCATCAACACAGACAGCGGTATCGCGAATATCTTTAAACTAGGCCCTTCTTCCGATTCAAGTCGTTTGGTTGCACCGTTCCTTACAACTAAATAAAACATCCACGCGATAAAAAGAAACAACAGGACAAATCCTTCGCCTTTAGATATCTCAAAAAATCCTCCCCCGATCAGAGGAAATATCGCCAGTACCGCTGCTGCCAATACGGCATATATATTCATCACAAGGTCCTTGGTTATCCATACTGGTTTGGCGGTGAGCGGAAAGACCGCCGCCGACAGGCCAAGTATCAATAATATATTGAATGTATTGCTTCCAATAATGGTTCCGAGACCAATGTCTGCTTCTCCGCCAAGAGCGCTTAAAAGCGTGATGCTGAATTCGGGAATAGAAGTTCCGATGCCCACGACCGTCATTCCGATTATCCAGTTGGATATGTTGAAACGTTTCGCTACGGAAGTCGCTCCGTCAATAAGAAAGTCCGCCCCCTTGATAAGGATAAAAAATCCGATTACAAATAAAACCAAGGTGTCAATCATATGAATGTTTATTAAGGTTTATATACTAGATTTAATTAAGATTACTAATGTTCTTGATCCCTTCTATCCAACCTGCTATTTGCCGGGCGAGCATAGAGCTCTGCGCCACTTTGATCCTTAAAAACCCGGGGTTTTTACTTATCTGACTCTTGGGTTCAAATTTCTGAAAGTATGCATTAGAAAAATATTTCTTTGAGAGCCCGGTAGCTTGCGACCAGTGGTTAACGGCCTCATCGGTGACCCTGTCGATATTTTTATTTCTCTTATTTCCTTTTATAAAAATATCGAATTTTATTTCTTCATCCCGAATACTTCCTATCTCCTGAAGCCATTTCAGAAATAATTTTATCATATCTGGATCGGAACTGGAAAAGTGAACTCCTTTTTTCAAGTTGCTTTTGTTGCCGTTCTTCCAATAGAGAACAATACCCATTAACCACAACTCTTTTTTTGAAATCTCTTTTACGTCCTGGGCGGAAGAATTCTTTATCTCTTCTATCATCTTCGCTGTCTTAGAAATTTTCTTCAGCGCATTGTTCTTCGCAGTTTGAACTCTCTTGTCATTCAACTTTTTGGTCTGCTCGGGGGTTAACTTAATATTTTTCAACCAATAAGAGAGAGTGGACTTCGGAATATGGATACGATCTTCTATGTCGGAATACGAAAGTCCGCGCTTCCGCATCTCAATCGCGATATTTTGTTTGTATTTTTCTATATACGGGCTCATAAGGTCGGGTTGGGATTAACAAAACTTAGTCATTCTTTAGTGCTGGACTACGTTAATTATAACTACTTATACATTATAAACGTTCAAAATAAAGTCGTAAACCCCGTTAGAAGTTGATATCTTCATTTCGTATTATATTGTTGTAAATCCGTGATAATTTCAAATAATTTTTGTGATATACACACATAAAAATTTTCTAAAATTTTTATGTCCAAAACTTCTAACGGGGTAAATATGGCTTATCAACAGGTGTTTTAAACGGCCCTAGCTTCTATCCCCTACTTTGACAATAAACCCGCTGCTTGTTAACTTACCGTCAGTCCTGCAAAAAGCAGGAGAGGGGGAAATGAGAAAACAAGCTCTTTTAACAACCGCACTTACTATTCTTTTTGCTTCTACGACTCTTGCCGCAGAGGATGGGAAGTCAGTATTTCTCAAATATAACTGTAATAACTGTCATTCGGTAAGCACTGCTGACATTACCTCGAAAAACGCCAAGTCAAAGGCACCCGACCTTGTGGACGTGACCGTACGCCATACGACCGAGAGCGACCAGAAGGCCTGGCTGCGCAAGTTCATTCGTGAGACCACGGGCCATGTCTCCTGCCCCAAGGTTGATAAGGCCAGAGACGGCAAGCTACACAGCGGCCCCAAGTTCAACGGCACGCAGGATGAAGAGAATGCGTTGGTTGACTGGCTTGACCAGCAGAGATCGAAGTAGTCCAGCATCGGTCCCGCCAAGGCGGGACCGATTTTTTATTACCTATTAAAGAGACGGACGAACCATCCCAGAATGCTGAACTGGCTTTCGTGGTCTTTGATAAATGTCTCGACTTCAAACTTGATATCTTGAAGTTCCAATATCTGTTTTTCCAGCTCGGCTTGAACCTCCGGATCGGTAGTTCTGTCTAACGCTTTAACAAGCCGCTCAAGGTGGTTTTGAGTAGTCACGACCTTGCCTCTTAAAACACCGATATTCTTGTAGTCGGTACCTATGAGAAATACTCTGAACTGGCCTTTTTCTTCAACCGCTTCTTTTGCCGATTCAACTTCCTCAACTGCTTCTTCCTGCTCTTTGGCTATCTGGCTGATCTCTTCTCCGATATTCTTGTCTTTACCGGCGACCTCTTTTAACTTTCCGGCAACGTTGGCAACGTCGCTTCGATAATCACTGCCGTGAGCAAGAACAATATACGAACTAAGGCAAAAGAATGCGAAAGCGACCGTGAGTATTAAATATTTACTTATTGCGATTTTGTGTGTATTCATATTTTTATTTACCTAATTGATACTATTTTATTATAGCAGATCTAGATGTTCGCATAAAGTTGGAGGGTATGTCTGGCGTTGGGCTCGATGAGCAGATCGCGCAGAGCGATCTTTGCGGGTACCCATATGTACTCTTGCGCCTCCTCGTTGAGTCGAACTTTTTTGCTGTCCACGTGAACTACATTGTCCACAAAAATATGCTGTACGCCGCCTACGTAATATCCCGAGTTTTTTATCTGGTCGAAGGTGCAAAGATGTCTGCCGACTTTCGCCCACAATCCCGTCTCCTCTTTGACCTCGCGTATCAAAGCGCCGTCAAGCCGTTCATTGCGTCGAAGCTTGCCGCCGACAACCGAATAGCGCCCTCCCCATTTGTGGGTTTTCACAAGCAGGACTTCTTTTTCTTTTTTATCGGAATCATATTCAATAATGCCTCCGACCGCTACGACCGAACCCGGAACCATCAACTCCTCCCACAGTTTGTGCATCGCCTTTTCATTTCTTTTCATAGCCGGTTCCGGTAATCGGCCGTTCTTTTGGATATATTCAACAAGGTCCTCCGGCTTCCAAACGGAGTTCTTGTGCAGATACGCCGGATGGTCATCCAGTTTCTCCAAAAAGAAACAGGGGGTATTGGAAATATGAGCGATGCCAAATTCGTATGCGGCACTCTTGCCTATATATCCTTCAGAGTTAACAAAGTAACTGAACCCATTCTCGCCGAGGCGCTTTAAGTGATGGAGATAGAGAAGTTCTATCATCCTCTGGTCTTTCTCTTTGTCGCTTTCAAGGACGGCGAAACCGCCTTCAAAGGACTTTATCTCCGAGAATGCGGGTGCCAGCACTTCAATACCCGCTTCGGTGAAAAGTTTGTGCACTCCCCTGATAATCTCCAAGTGCTTCCGAAAACTGCCGTGTAATACGCATCGGAATTTAGGTTGTGGTTGGTTTTGGTTCATTTAAAACTATCCTAAGGGTTTTTATGTAGATTTTCCAGAGGCCGCTCGACCTGTCTCGGTCATGGCTGATAATGCGGCTTTTAGCATATCTGATGAAATTTTTCTTCGCATATCTTTACCTTGCTCATAATTAACATCTAGAACCGTTTCTTGTTTTATTAAATTATCAGTTATGCGGACAATGGCAGCAGAAGGCACTTTGAAATTATTTGATACCGCAAAAACCGTTGCTGCTTCCATTTCTACCCCATAATAGCCTTCTTTTGACCATCGCTTTACATCCTCCCAAGTTTCAGCCAGCATTGCCTGATAAGTGACGGTTGGTCCCTCCCAGATTTTATATTTATCTTCTAACAGTTTGATCAGTGACTCTCTTAGCTCTTCGTCGGAATGATGTTTGTTGTTAGTATCAAGAGCATATGCCCGAGTAGTGCTTTCATTTCCATAGCTAAAAGTTGGCACGATAATATCATGGGTATTTGCTTCAGAAGATAACCCGCCACAGCTCCCAACGACAATATTCTTTTGGCTGCCCAACAGACAAGCAATGTGGGTCCATTCCGAAAGTAAAGCTCCACCATATGCAGTCACGAACCAGTAGTTCTTACCTTTTATTGTAAACTCAATAATAGGCTCTAAAAATTCGTCTGGCATCTTTCTGTATGTTGCATTAGGGTCAATCTCTTTAATTAGGGTTTCAACTAATTCATAAGGATATTTTTTAAATGTCCCGAATACCAAAAAGCCAGAGATTTTATAATCTTTTCCTAGTTTATGAAACTTTAAAAAATCTTCCGCGACAAATGATTTATACATAAATTTATATTACTACGCTCCTTAGTTACCTCGATACTTTCAACCTTGGCTGGCACGCTTGAGCTCAGAACTTCCAATGATCAAGCCCTGTAAGGGTTTGATTTAAGCTAATCATATTTTACCATAACGACGCTCTTTGAGCGCTCTATATTTACTGTTTACCAACTACTTTCCCTAGTTTCCATAAAAAATAGTAATCACTATTTTTTACTTGTGTGGGTATTTTACGAGCCTCTGAAAAATCATCAACAATATTGGCAAGTTTATATGCTCCACCAAGAGCAAGGAGAGCTTTTATATCTAGTCCTGAAATATTATTTGCAAAAAGACCAGCAGTAAATAATAAGCTATTAAAAACGACTTTACGCACTCCTTTAGAGTTAAAATCATTTCTATGACCTCTAACGACCTGATTCAATTTATTTAATTGTGGCTCTATTATTTCTTTGGCTACTCTTTTAATAATTTTTACATCAGTCTCATCGCCCGTTTCTTCTAATGTCTTTTTTACAGAATCTCTATAAACAACAAACGATTCAGCTTCTTGTATCCTAACTTTTATAAGAGTATCCAGAGAAGCACCACCAACGAATGGCAGTTCATGAGCAAGACCATCAATCATTGCTTTTTCCTTAGACCTCTCTTTGGCCTGGTGTCCTAGGTGGTATATTATGTCTGCTTCCATTTCTCGATTTGTTAGATAGGCTGTATTAGTACCTAGCATTGAGTACTTTTGCAATATTAGATCTTCAAAAATTGGAACGATGACCGGCTCCCAGAGACCTAACTTCTTTACTTCAGCAGCACTAAATGTGTGAGGTATTAGTTTCGTATAAGGATTAAATTCCTTTGGCAATATGGCAAATCGCAAAACATCTTGTCCAATATAATTTTTATTACCTTCGGCTACTACTGTATTTTTTGTATCAAGTGTAAATTTAATGTTTCTATTCAAGTCATCAATGGCGCCTCCTTCAACTTTTTTAAAAGCTTTCTGGATTTTCTTTTGTTCTGATAATCTACGCTCCCAACATCCTTTACAATAAGATCTTAGCTGTGGGTTGATTGTTAATATTTTATTTTCAACCAAGGGCTTTAAATTTAGCATCACCACAATGTCCCCAACCAAAGTATTAATAAAAAAATATAATTGTTCTTCGTTTGAGAACTCAAAACCCGACGAAAGTCGGTGATATATATGTTCAAAAGGGTTAGGAATAACAACTCTATCGGCATAGAGAGCTGCAAAGCTCGCTAATTCGTATATATTTTTAACTCTACATTCCACGTCGGAGCACGGCCTAATGCCACCACTAAGAGTACTGCTCGCAGAAAAATTAAAGACACTATCATTACTAAGTTTTTCGGCAGATGTTTCAGTTAACTTATAACACTCAATCGCTAAATCGATTATCTTCTCTATAGAGAGTTTTTGTACGACCTCAAATACATCCGGCGGATCAGAGATGCCTATACTTTGTAGATACTCATAAAACCTTTCCATATTATAAGGAATTAGGGTTATACTCTTTGAGCATCGAACCGTGCTCAAGCTTGCTGCGGGACAGGGATTCGAACCCCAATTTTTTGGTTCAGAGCCAAACGTCCTACCTTTAGACGATCCCGCAATATTATTCTTTTGTAAAGTCGGGTATTTCTTCTTTCTTTATATCAGCCATTGCGATATACAAATTCAACTCTATCTTCTTGCCTTCTTTTGCCGCTTTGGTTATCGCGGCGCATCGGTGCATACCTTCAGCGACAATTATGCCAATATCGGTATTAAGAGCAATGATGGTGGTTTTGTTCGGAAGATTTTTTAGAAATTCGCCCGCCGCCGGATGTTCTTTAATTTCTGACAATCTCGGCAACTCCTTACCTTCATAAAAATTATCTTTCCAGCCCTTGTAATTCCCGCCTCGGAAATTGGGCACCGACAGCAATGGGTCTTTAACTTTTACCAAATACCATTCTTTGCCCAACGCGGCATAAGCGTCCATATACTTCTTGCGCCACTGGCCCCACGTCTTGTGGCCCTTTGATTCATAATACTTTTTCCAATGCTCCTCGTTTATCTCATTGCCACGCCAAATTTCAGCAACATCGTCCCAGGTCAGCGGTTTTATGAATTCAAGTTGTTCCTTATTTAGTTCCATAAAACAGAATAATTTTACAACAAAAAGTGAGGTTTTTCAACCTCACTGAGCATAATAGCCGGTACCGGCAAGCCATTGGATGTCGTCTCTGGAAAGCTTGCCTTCTTTTGTATTCATTCCGGCGTCTTGCAATGCCTTAAGGCCTGCCGGGGTCATCGCCCACTGGTCCCAGTCGGAACCCTCTATATGCAATTCTATCGCACCCGCCTTTTTCAACTCTTCAAAAACTTCCGGAGACACGACCTTTTCCCACGGAATTTGGCACCGCTTCTCCGGCGGCTGGGATGGGTAACAATTGATTGGCAAGTCCCTCATAAAGACGCCCCCCTCCTCGCCTCTCATTGTCTGCAATGCCTTGAGCGCTCCTTGGCTTAGGTTCATAAACACCCGGCCTATTTCAATGTTCCGGTAAATAATAGACCAAAACCCTGATTTTTTCAATACGAATTATTTTAGACGCCACGCGTTTGGCCAAGATTGAGGCAAAAGCGAGCATTCGACTGAGCCATAGTGAACTATGGTGAAGGAGAGGCGGAGCTTTTAACGAAAATATTAGGCAAACCCGTAGGGCCCGTACCGCCAAGCAGAAGCTGGCGGAGGGCGAGCAAGTCTAAACTTTGAGGAATCGACGTATCGCCACAAAGCTCGACACGACGCCGAGAAGGACGCCAACAGAAAATACGAGAAACAAGAATTGGAACATATTGGACAAAAAGTATGACATCAAACTCACGCCGGGCATAAGCGCCGCGACTTTCGGTGATATGAAAAATAACGCCGGATAGAATATCACAGCCGTGACCGCGGCGGCGAACGCGCCATATAGTCCTCCCTCTATAAGATACGGGGCCTTGATGTGCCAACTGGAACCGCCGACAAGCTTCATTATCTCTATTTCCTGCCTCTGGTTATATATCGTAAGGCGGATGGTGTTGAAAGTGACCAATACGGCAATGACCGCCAATACCATCGTAATGATGAAGCCCCAGTTCTGGATACCGCCGGAAATGCTTTGAAGGCGGCCGATAACTTTTTCATTCTCGTAAAAATTTATCTTGTCTATGACGCTTCTGAACTTGTTGGCTTCAAGGAATTGGACTATGGAAGCAAACTGGGATGGATCGTCCGCTTTGATGTTCAAAGACGCCTGAAGAGGGTTGAAGTCCAGTTCAGCCAGCGAATCCTGTATGACAGCGTCGCCGGCATGCCTTTCCTTGAACTCATCCAGGGCCTGGCCGGCCGAAACATACTCAACCTTCTTTACGTTGTTCAGCGACTCCAGCTCCGACTTGACGCTTAGTATCTCCTCCTCGGATATGTCCGCTTTGAAATAAGCGCTCACATCAACCTTTTCCTGAAGATTGACCACTACTTGAGACGACAAAAAGTTGACCGCCATCAGGCCGGAGAATAATACAAGCACCAGAACCATAACCCCCGTCGTGCCGATGCTGATGTATCGATTACGTTTGAAGTTGGTCCACCCCACTTTAACAACTCTCTGAAAAGATTTCTTCATAGTTATAGTACGTATTTACCGTTCTCTGACTGGTCGCGAACGATCTTGCCTTTTTCCATCGTCACCACGCGCTTGCCTATCGCATTCACCACTTCCCTGTTGTGGGTGGCGAGAATGACCGTCGTGCCCAGTTCGTTTATCTTCATAAGTAATTTTACCACATCGTAAGTATTCACCAGATCCAGGTTGCCTGTCGGCTCATCAGCCAGAATTATCCTCGGCCGGTGGATGAGAGCCCTAGCAATCGCAAGGCGTTGTTTCTCTCCGCCGGACATTTGATGAGGAAAGCTGTTTATTTTGTCGGACAGTCCGACGATGTTAAGCACCTTGGGCACGTCGTCTTGGACCTGGTCCTCGTCAACTCCGCAAACTTCAAGGGCAAAGGCGACATTCTCAAAAGCGTTCTTGTTGGAAAGAAGTTTGAAGTCCTGATATACGGTCCCTATCTTCCTCCTTAAAACGGGGATCTCGCCGCTGGAGAGCGTAGCCAAATCGACGCTGTCCAATATGACTTCGCCTTCTTGGGGAGTGAGCTCTCTCGTCAGAAGGCGGAGAAGGGTTGATTTACCCGCGCCGGAGGGTCCGACCAGAGAGACGAATTCTCCCTGCCCGATCTTTAAATTAATGCCCCTAAGGGCCATCAAAGTGTCGTCGTATATTGTTGAAACGTTCTTGAGTTCTATCATCCCAGTATATCAACTTCCAGAGCCAAACGCAGGTTTACTACGTGTGTACTCTTTTAGTCTTAATCCTAAGAATCTTCTTCCTTGTGTTGTTTTGAGATAATGCTCTCTGCGTTTGGCATCCTTTTCATTCAAACAGCCCTCGAAGTATATCGTCTTGAAAGGAAATCGAAACTTAGTTGCAAAGGACAAACCCTTTTTATGTTCTTCTATTCGTCTAACTAAGTTATTGGTATACCCAATATACAACCGATTGTCTTTGCTACTTTTTAATACATAGACATAGAAGAACATGCTGGAAGTTGTATTACTGGGTCATCTCGATATATTAAATTTACTTCGGATTTATGAATTTGTCCAACTCGCCGTCAAGAATCTTGTCCGGCTGGGATGATTTAACTCCGGTCCTGTGGTCCTTGACCATCTGATACGGGTGCAGAACATATGAGCGTATCTGGCTTCCCCACTCTATAGAAACCCCGGGCTTTAGTTCGTTGACCTGGCTTGCCTTTTCCGTCTCCATCCGTTGGACCAGTTTTGAATAAAGCATTTGAAGGGCCTTTTCTTTGTTCTGGGCTTGCGACCGCTCGGACTGAACGGCAACAGAGGTCCCAGTAGGAATATGCGTCACGCGTATGGCGGTTTCAAGTTTGTTCACGTTCTGACCGCCGGGGCCGGAAGAACGAAACACATCAAATCTCAAATCCTTAGAATCAAGTTTGATATTTGCGGCAACTATCTCCGGCAGAAACTCCACCATGGCAAACGACGTGTGGCGGAGTTTTTTGGCCGAGAAAGGAGATATTCTGACCAGGCGGTGTACGCCTGATTCGCTCTTCAATAAGTCATAGACCCTTTCGCCCTTGAGCTCCGTTGACGCGCTCTTTGTCCCGCCCTGCTCCCCAAAAGAATGATGAAGCACGACAAAAGACCAGCCTTTTTTATGAGCATATCTCTGGTACATCCTGAATAACATCGAAGCCCAATCCTGGGCATCAACTCCTCCGGCTCCCGCGTATATATTGAGCAGGGCTTTGTTATTAGTATAGTTAAACACGGATATATTATACAATATTTGCGGTGTTTTGAAAATTGTGGTTAAATTTTGCCAAAATGGAACATTTATAATTAGGAGGTTGTGTGAGGCAGAATGTCTTCCTTAGAACCGTATCCGCGCTTATTTTGTTCGGAATGCTTGCGTTTATGTTTTCGTTGGCTTCTTCTTCGCAATACGGGCCTCCAAATAAAACCGAGGTCAGTTTCAGCGAGTTCATTCACCAGGCAAAAAGCGGACAGATCATAAGTGTGACCATTACCGGAAACGAAGTATCCGGCCAAATGAGATCAGGCGACCAGTTCCACACTTACGCGCCGGCCCAGTATGAAGGGCTTGCGAACCAGCTTGTGGAAAGCGGGGTGAGAGTCGATGCCGAAGAAACGAAATCCAGCCCTCTGGCAATGTTTCTTTACTCTTGGGGTCCTATATTGTTAATGATAGGCTTCTGGCTATTCTTTATGAGACAGATGCAAGCGGGCGGCAACAGAGCGTTATCATTCGGCAAAAGTAAGGCAAAGGCCCGGTCAGACAGCCAAAAGAAGGTAACTTTCAAAGATGTCGCAGGTGTCGAAGAAGCAAAAATCGAGCTTCAAGAAGTAGTCGAATTTCTCAAAGAACCGGGAAAGTTCCAAAAACTGGGAGGCCGCCTGCCTAGAGGCGTACTTCTGGTGGGACAGCCCGGTACGGGCAAGACGCTGCTGGCGCGCGCCGTTGCCGGCGAGGCAAATGTGCCGTTCTTCTCGATCAGCGGCTCTGACTTCGTGGAGATGTTCGTCGGTGTGGGAGCATCGAGGGTAAGAGACCTCTTCGAACAGGGTAAGAAGAATTCGCCTTGCATCATTTTCATCGACGAGATCGACGCCGTCGGCCGGCAGCGCGGCGCAGGACTAGGCGGTGGTCACGACGAGCGCGAACAGACGCTCAATCAGCTTCTGGTTGAAATGGACGGTTTTGAGTCCAACGAAGGAGTGATTCTCATCGCAGCAACAAACAGGCCCGATATTCTCGACCCGGCTCTTCTAAGACCCGGCCGATTTGACCGGAGAGTTATGGTGAATAAACCCGATATAAAAGGACGTGAAGGCATCCTTGCGGTGCATACGAAAAAGATACCGCTTTCTGATGACGTCAACATTACGGTGTTGGCACGCGGCACGTCGGGTTTCTCGGGAGCCGATCTCGCAAATCTGGTCAACGAAGCGGCGCTCAACGCGGCGCGGTACTGTCAAAAATCCGTCCGAATGATCGACCTCGAGTTTGCGAAAGACAAGGTGCTGATGGGCGCTGAACGGCGCTCTATGGTAATTGGTGACGAAGAAAAGCGGGTGACGGCGGTTCATGAGGCCGGCCACGCATTGCTTGCTATGCTGCTACCTCACGCTGAACCGATCCACAAAGTAACTATCATCCCCCGCGGGATGGCGCTCGGCTTAACTCAGCAACTGCCGATAGATGAAAAGCATAATTATTCTCGCGAACACCTTGAGACCCAGATCGCCATTATGCTAGGCGGCCGTATCGCCGAAGAAATTGCTATCGGCAGTATCACTACCGGCGCAGGCAACGATTTGGAACGAGTCACCGATCTGGCTCGCCGGATGGTATGTGAGTGGGGTATGAGCAATGCGATGGGGCCGCTCACATTCGGCAAGAAAGAAGAGCAGATCTTCCTCGGCCGCGAGATAGCCCAGCATCAGGATTATAGCGAGGACACAGCTCAAAAGATAGACCAGGAAGTGAAACGAATAGTGGCTGACAATTACGCCCGAGCGGATAAGTTACTCACTGAAAACAAGCAGAAACTGCTTGACATTGCCGACGCCCTGCTGACGCACGAGACGCTCGATGCCGAACAGATAAGAGTATTAGTAATGTCAAATTAATATTTTTCCCCCGCTCTTAGCGGGGTTTTTTATTGAAAAAAACTCAAATTTAGTGTAGATTTTGTAAGTATTTAGGCCGCCTTAGCTCAGTTGGCAGAGCGCCACTTTCGTAAAGTGGATGTCCCCAGTTCGAATCTGGGAGGCGGCTCCAAATATAGGCGGGTGTAGTACAGTGGCAGTACGATTGCTTCCCAAGCAATAGACGAGGGTCCGATTCCCTTCACCCGCTCAAAATCCCAAGAGCCAGTGCCACCATTTCTTGTAGTTTGGCGGTTCTTCAGTTCGCTGAGAGGGACCCGTGCCGGACGAAGATGCTTTTTGCGAGTTAATGTCCCTATGGACGAACACCACTTCTTCGCCGGATGCTTTATAATTCAGGCGGAGGCGGGCTTCTTTTTCAAGAAATTCGGGATTTTTAAAGTTTTTAATATATCCCTCAAGAGACGCATTATCCCGCTTAATATTGGTTATCTTGAATTCTATGTTCGCTTCTTCCTTTTTAATTTCGTCCTTTTCGATCTCGACCGAAATTACCGAGAATAATATCCAAACCGAGGCAACGGAAATAAAAACCGTAAAAATTTTAGAATTGAGCAGGTTCATCTTTTTTGCCGGCCCTTATCTTGTTTATGGCCTCAACTACTCCGGCCGGTGACGGTACTTTGTCAAAAGCAACCTCGTTTCCCGACGGCGTCTTGATTATCAACTTTCCGTACCGGTTCATAAGCGCAGAGAGGCCGACTTGCTTAAAGCTGATGTCGTATATGTCGCGGTAAAGAAGCTCCGTTACCGTCTGTGAGAACGCTCCTTGCCTGATATTCAGAAGCACTCTTTGGTTGGTTACGATAAGAGCGTTTTTGCGCCAGATGTAGAACTTGTATAGAATGATCAAAGCGGCTATAAGTATGGCTCCGGTGACTATTTCCCAGGAGTAGCCGAAAACGTCGAGTTTAAATTTTAAAAAAGCCCAAGAAACAAGGCCTGCAAGCAAGACCGACCAGGTGATAGGACCTGCCACAACAGAGCGGTGCTGTCTGACCGTCTTGATTAACTTCTCGTTTTCCCGCAAAGTTATCATATGTTTACAAATAAGAAACTGCTACGCATCATCACAATTATCGTTGCGGTTCTGACCGCTCTAAGTATGGTGGGGTTCTTACTCTTACCTCTAGTATACTAGCGTTTGAGCATCTTTAAAAATACGTCTTGCGGCAAGTTCACCCTTCCCGCCTCTTTCATTTTCTTTTTCCCCTTTTTCTGTTTTTCCAAAAGTTTCATTTTGCGGGTTACGTCGCCGCCGTATAGATATCCGGTCACGTCTTTTCTCCTTGCCCTTATGGATTCACGCGCTATTACCTTTCCGCCTATCACGGCTTGAATTGCGACCTCGAACCACTGGGGAGGAATAACCTCTTTAAGCTTCGTCACCATTGTCCTTCCTTCGTAGTACGCTTTGTCCTTCGGAACTATCCTTGAGAACGGTTCGACGAGCTCACCGGCTATCAAGATGTCCAGCCGCACCAGGTCGTTGACCGTCATTCCCTTGACCTCATAGCTCATTGAAGCGTAGCCGGACGATACGCTTTTAAGTTTGTCATAAAAATCGGTTATAACTTCCGACAAAGGCACCTCATACCTCAAAAGCGCCGTCTCTTTGCCAAAATAATCAGTCGCTTTGTATGTATTCCTGAACGAGGACACAAGTTCCATAACGCTGCCCAGATACGAGCTCGGGGTTATTATTTCAAGAGCAACCACCGGTTCGGCTATGCTTTCGACTTTAGACGGGTCGGGAAGCAGTGACGCCGACCTTATCCTGACTTCTTCTCCGCTGGCAAGCTTGACCGAATATTCAACCGAAGGCGTTGAGATTATCAAAGACAAACCGAACTCGCGTTTCAATCGTTCAGAAATTATCTCGACGTGCAGCATACCAAGAAAACCAAGACGGAATCCCCTGCCGAGACCAACCGATGATTCGGGCTCATAGATGAGAGAAGCGTCCGTCAGCTTGAGCTTCCCCAAAGCGTCTTTGAGCAGGTCGTAGTCCTCGGCATTTTCGGGAAAGAAACTGGCAAAGACCATCGGCTTGGGTTCCTTGTACCCAGCCAGGGGCTGGAAGTTTAAATGTTTAAATGTTGAAATATTTAAATATTCCGCGTTGGTGAGAGTATCGCCGACACGTATAAGCCCCGGGTCTTTGAGTCCGGTGGCTATGTAGCCGATATCTCCGGCGGACAGTTCAGAACTCAACGTAAGCTTGGGAGCAAAGAACCCGACCTCAAGAACGTCAAATTTGGCTTTTGTTGCCCAGGACGCAATTTTGTCTCCTCTTTTGAAACCGCCGTCGAAAATGCGGACATATGCGATAACTCCTTTGTAGGCATCAAAGGTAGAGTCAAAGATAAGCGCTTTCGTTTCATTATCCTGCCTTGGCGGTGGCACTTTTTCTATCACTGCCTGAAGCAGCTTTTCCACGTTCGCCCCGGTCTTGCCGGACACCTCTAGTATCTCATTCTGTTCCATTTCCAAAAGATACGACAGTTCTTCTTTGACTTGCGCGGTTCTGGCATTTGGCAGGTCGATCTTATTCACTGCCGGTATTATTTTCAGCCCTTGTGTCTTGGCGAGATGAAGATTGGCAAGAGTCTGGGCCTGTACGCCTTTGGAAGCATCGACGAGGAGTATCGCCCCCTCAACCGCTGCCAAAGACCGTGATACTTCATATGAGAAGTCGACGTGTCCGGGGGTATCAATCAAGTTTAGTATGTAGGACTTAGTATGTAATATATAGGACATCCGAACGGGTTGGAGTTTTATCGTAATGCCACGCTCTCGTTCCAATTCCATCGTGTCCAGGTACTGCTCCTGCATCTTTCTTTTCTCCACCGTTCCGGTCAATTCTAAAAATCGATCCGCCAAAGTGGACTTGCCATGATCAACGTGAGCTACGATAACGAAATTTCTAATATTCTTCATAAAAAATTCATCTTCCATTCTCCTTCAATCTACAACTTATGCTTAAGCTTAAGCTGTAGATAGGTCAAATTTACGGTACACGGCAGCTTCGTTGTCTATTGCCTCTGCCAAAATAATACTCACATACGGCTCTATCTCAAAAAATTTCCTCAAAAAAATAATTTCATCTACGCACTCCCACGGACAAACAAAAACACTTTTCTGAAGCCGCTGGAATCCCAATTCTTTTAATTTTCTGCGCAGAGCTTCTCTCGCAACTTTTTTAGTATCCGGAATATCAAAGAGGACGATACGCCACCTTTTGTCCCATTTCCTCATGGGCTCGATCCTAAGATTGTCAAAATCAAACCTTCTTATTCTTTCAATGCCACTCCCGCTGATCTTTATTTTTATAAATTGGTTGTTTTGTTCCAAAACCTCAACATATTTTCTTTTTTTAAGATACCACAGGGCTTTTAAAAATTCGGCCCTTTGGATCTTGAATTTTTTTCTGTCAGAAGCGCCGTTGACCCACTTTATGGCGGCAGCGCCTCCAGCCGGATGAGACAGAGCCATCAAAACCATTCCCCCAATGCCTATCGCCTTTAAAACTTTCAGAATTTTGTTGTTCTTTCTACTTTTCATTTTATCTCAACTTTATTTTTTGACCTTGCGATTTTTTACAAGTATCATAGCTCAAAACAATCACTTCTACAACCTATGCTTAAGCTTAAGTTGTAGATTATTGAAATGTCTAACAACAAGGCCGGTATTTAGACCGGCCGACATCGTTGAGGAATATTTTGTGCTAAATTAAAAAGGTAGCTCGTCCGGTTTTTCTTCGGGTTTTTCTTCAAATTCTTCTTTACACTCACCGCATCTGCCCAAATGGCCGGTAATAACATCCTGAACTTCTTTGGGTTGATTGTGCCATATTTTCTTTAGCTGGGGGTCAAGATGCCTCCGAAGCGGTGATTCGCCTTCTTTGGAAAATATCCTTCCCAGATCGGGAACACCATTTTCATCAACATATCTGTGTAAGGTATACACTTTTTCTCTGATTTCCATAGGCAAATAGTTTAACACTATTCCGCCTTAAACCTCAACTCCAGGTCTTTGTCGAAATCCCCGTTATAGAGGAGGACATCGCCAACTTGGAACTCGAAATTGTCAACTTCAAGTCCCGGCTGTTTCTGAATGTAAATGTTGTGGCTCGGCACAGGGACGATATATTCAAGCTCAACCGTTTTTTGCTTTCCCGGGTCGGTTATGAGCCAGAAAGCAAAGCCGGTTTTGCTTGATTCGTTATAGATGCTGACTCCGTTTTCGCTTTCAAAATTGAAGCCGGACTCCAGTTTGAACAAATTGTCGTCCTGCTCGAAGTTGCTGTTGGAGTAATTTATAAGCGGTTTGTATCCCGGATCTGAATTGCCGGAAATGCTCAGCAACTCCGAACCTTCGGGCACAAGTACCCGCACGTAAGCCGGATTCTGTTTGTTGTAAAACCCATACCTTGTGGAACCGCCGTTGTGCTGGCGTGTAAGCTCGAGTTTGTGTATCATCCTGCCTTCCTCAAACCGGACCGATACCTTAATAGAGTTATCGGTCACCCTGTCGGTCTTCGAACCCTTTACGTTGGTTAATGTCACCATCAGATAATCCTCGTCGGTATTCTTGATAAGCCCGCCGAATTCCTTATTGGCCACGAATTGTTCTAAGCTCAGATCTTTGAAGTACATCAGGATATCCTTCTTATCCAACCCCGATACGAATACATTGAATATATCCAGCCACTTACCGGGGTCCGATGAGTTTATCCTTTCAAGTAATTTGGGCGCCATATCCACGACGACCTTTTTCGGTTGTTCCCGGTTGTCGCCGTACTCCACTTCCGCCTGAATAGTGGACAGAAAATTCTCATCGCTGACCGCAAAGCCGTATTCCGGCATTTCTATCGGGCCGACCACTTTCAGTATGTCCGATATCATTCTCGGGCTCATAGTTATAACGCCGTCAATCTCATAGCCGGCTTCTTTCTTGAAGAATTCCATCGTTTTCTGGGCGGACGCCGAAAAGTCAACGAACCAGTTGGCGTCTCTCATCCCCCAATTCGGAGTTATGTGCTGTAAGGGTTTAGGCGGGATGATGTTTTCTTTCAGCTGTCCGTCCAAGTTATAAACGTCGTCAACCAAAAACCCGTCAAGACGTCCGTCCTTGAACGTCACGACTGCATACGTACCTGGAAACCCGCCGGTCGGCCTCAACTCGCTGTCGTTCTGGAATAGGATGAGATATTTGACATCGGATGTCCCGCGGACATCCGATGTCGCTAATCCGGCGCCTAGAAATCTTTCCAGAAAAGAAGTGTATTCCACCGCGTCGGAAACGATCCCTTCAAGTTCGGGAAGTTTTGACTGAAATTCCAAGAATGCTTCCCTTTTATCCTTTGGCAAATCGTCCGCGCTGACTTTGGCAAGAAGCGCGCTGGCTTTTGACAGATTTTTGCCGGCGGAAATAAGCGCGTTTTTAAAGGGGCCCAGTCCCTGCGTCTCAACAGAAAGCAAATTCGGCAGCGGGACGTCCGACATCGACTTACCCGCTTCGGCCAGCAGTTTCCCCGCCTCGACAAGATTCTTTGCCGACTTCAACTTGCCCGCTCCGCCTGCGGTGAGCTTGTCGAATCCGGGCAATTCAGCGAACAAAGAGGTGATACTTGCTCCCATAAAATTCAAGCTCTCCCCCGCCCTTGAGAACTCCTCGTACGCCTCGGCAAAATTGTTCGACGCCGCTTCAAAATCAAGTACTCTCAGGTTTTCGTTGGCTTGTTCCAGATTTGCCACAGCCAAGTTGCTCTCTTTCATCACCTCGTTCTTTACACTTATTCCGTACTGGCCGAATGACGAAAATGTAAGAGCGGAGAAGCTGACAATGGCTATGGCCGTAAGAACTTTTCGGCCGAACAAGCTTGCTGCCAACTTTAAAATCTTTTGCGCTTTGAGTTTTACGTTTTGCGTTTTCGCGTATCTCACCCAACTCTCAATCTCCGGCGACGCCTTGACATCCGATGTCGTTAATTCAAGCGGATAAATTTCTCTCGGCTCGCTTAGAAATAACTCCTCGATTTCCGGCAAAGTTCTTTGATTTATTTGAGATAATATTGTTTGATAATTATCCGCATGAGATGCTGATTTTGTCTTTGGTAAGATCGGCCTTAACCTTGGCTTTCCTGCCTTTCTTTTAGCAACCGTCTTGCCGCCGATACTTTTTATTTCCTTCCTTACGTCAAAGGTCCGGCTCAAGATCGCCTCGAACTCTTCTTGAGGAGAAATTTGGGGTGAAGCTATGGCGATCTTCGGTTTTGGTTTAACCTTCTCCTTGGCAACTTTATAGTCAACTACTCCCAAGTCCTTTACCCCTTCATCATCCCACACACCAAAGAAGAATTTTTCATCCGCCCGACTCGATAGTTCAGGAGGTTTAGTTTTAACTGGAGCAAGATTTACCACTGGCACCACCTTCGCAATTTTACGTACATCAACTCGCCCCGTCTTATCTACGGGTTTGATATCGAACAGAGCTTTCAGGATATTCGGTTTTTTGTCGGACACTTTATTCATTGTATTTCAAAAATCACGTTTATGTGTGTGGAAATCACTAGCTAGACGATGCTGGTTCTTCTGTTACTGGTTCGTCAACTATCGGTTCCGGGCTTGGTGTCGGCTCCCCGGTAGTAGAAGTTTCGGATACAGCTTCGCTGTCATTACCAGAACTGTCCGAAACTTCACTACCGGATTCAGGCATAGGTTCTGGGCTCTGCCCAGTAGTGAAATCGAAACTTTCTGAAGCTCCCACTGGAGCATTTTCGATTTCTACTACTGGGGTTGGCTCCGGTATTGGTACGGGAGTTGCCTCGATACCAAGTAATGCTTTCAATTCCGCCTCGGTGACACACGTTGCTCCGATACAAAGCTTTTCCGTCGCCACTTCTTTGGCCGTTAGTTTGTCGGTTATGATATTCGCCACCCTCAACAACCCATCTTCGAACACAATATGCAGTGAGTCCTTGAACCATGTTAAGAGACCACTGGCGATGGTTGAGATGTTGTAGGTGTTGGTGCCGAGGCCATAGTCCTGGCTCTGGGAAGCCATCTGTTGTTCGAGGTCTTCGATACGGAACGAGAGGGAGGCGATGCGATGCTCATGGTCTTGGAGGCCGAGAATAATAGGCGCGGTCAGGTGCGGGTAGGCCACATCGTCAGGACGACCTTCGGAGTCCAATCCAGCGAATAAGGGTATTCCGTCGCCGTTCTTCGGCCCTTTCGCGGCTACATCTTCCGCGAGCAGACCACCGAACGTGCGTCCGTCGGGATTGTTCTTGTCGTTGAAAGTTATCGGTTCTACATCGAGCAGCCACCGCCAGTCATCAGCTGACATAGAGGCGATGTTGGTTTTGTAGCGAGCGGAGGAGGTACTGCGCTTGAGGATGCTGGACTCAATTACCATGTTCGCGGCGGTTGCCGTCGTGGTGTTTGAGATAGAGTCGCTCTTTACCTGGCCATTCACCCCATCGTCAATGAGGTTGAGCATCTCAAGGGTGTTGTCGAAGCGCCAGAACGAGATGGTCTTATTCCCAGCGCTTCCAGATCGGATAATGACCCGCCCAGGAGTAGAAGCGTGCTCGTTTCCGTAGAGAGTAATCGTTCCCCCGCGACTTCCGCCTGAGCCGCCGCCGCCGCTGATCTCGATTGTGCCATTGTCACTCCCATCGCTCGTATTCCGGCGGATTACTCCGTTGGTGTGGAATGATAGGTCCCCGCTGACCGACAGTTTCGCATCTGGCGCCGTCGTCCCGATGCCGACGTTGCCGCCCACAATGGTTAAGGTGTCAGCCGTAGCATTAGCGTTAACAACCAAAGCATTGTTGGCTCCAGCAAGGAATCCTTTAGCCACGGATAATGACCCCGCAAAACTTGATGACCCTGTTCCAGAGAAGGTGTTGGCGCCGTATGTGAAGAAGTTGCCTGACACGCTGGCTACTCCTCCAAATGAAGCTGTGCCTCTTGTTTCAAGGTCTCCGGATACCAGGACATCATTGCTGGCAGATATGTAATTTGAATGACCCGTGGTTGAAGTCCCGAATCTTGAATAGGCTGTGCTAGCGTAGCCTCCCACCTGCAATGTTCCGAAGAGACCGTATGAAGCCGAGGCGGTCCCTTGAACTTCAAATTTTGTTGAAGGCCCGGTTGTTCCGATGCCCAGGCGGACATTTGTGTTATCCCAGTAAAAGTTGGCGTTATTCTGGCCGAGGTTGCCGGAACCGTCGACAAAGAGAACTGAACCCGCTGTTCCGTCTGTCACCGGAGAACCGATGGTCATTCCCGCGGCGGCGCATCCGAACTTGCCGGTGCTTCTGGTCCATTGGATGAAGCTTGAGCTTAAGCAGTCGTCGGCAAAGTTGAAGGCCAAGCCGAAGTAAGCCGAAGCCGAAGCGTAAGCGAACGAACCGGTGCCGATGACTTCTATGTCCCCTGACACAAGCAGGTCATTTGAGCCGGTGATGTAGTTGGAATGGCCGGTGGTACTTGTCCCGAATCGTGAATATGACTGGCTTGAATATCCTCCGACTTGAAGCGTGTTGCCGGTCAGAAGGTATGAGGCGGAGGCGGTGCCTTGGACTTCCAGAGTCGTCACTGGAGTAGTTCCGATGCCTAATCTTGAGAGATTGTTGATCTGCTGGCTGTTGCCGGTGATGGCTCCCCCCAAGGTAAAGGCATTGACGGTCAGGGTGCCTGAATTGATGGCAGACAATGAATTACTCAGCAATCCCGAGGAGGCAGTCAGATAAGTGCCTCGAATACCTTTGGTAACATCCAGACTCCCGGCAAAGGAAGATGAGCCGGTTCCCGATGAAACAAACTCTTTGGTCACGGTCAGGTCTCCGATAAAGGAGTGGGAGGCCAGGGTATCGGCGATGAACCTCCCGGATATTTGTAAGTTGGAAGAGATAGAGGCCTTGGAGTCAAAGAAGGCGTTCCCGTCCACTTCCAAACCTCCCGAGATAAGGAGGTCGTTGAATTGAGAAATATCTGAAGAGTATCCTGTGGTTGCTGTTCCGAGACGGGAATAACTCACCGTGGCCGTGCTATTCCCCAAGGCGAAGTTAAAGCCCGAGGAGGCGGTTAATAATCCGGTGCCCTGGTCTATGGTCAGGAGGACGTTGTCACTCGAGTCCCTGACACGGAATACATCCTCGGTCTGGGAAGCGGACGCCTTGACCACAAGGGGTATCGAAGAAAGTGAATATGGCAATATGGGAGCTCTGAACTTTATCTTGTCCGTGGATGCGTCTCCGAAGGTGGAGTTGCCTTCCACCGAGAGATCTCCGGCTATGGTGGTCGTGCCGGTACTGGTGCTTCCTTGAAGAATGAGGTTGTTGCCGTAGATATCGCCTTCGGCGTCTACCAAGAACTTGGGGTCACTTCCGGAGACATAGGCGATGACGTTGCCGTCAGCCACGGGAGAGGAAGGGTTGATGTATAGCGTGGAGTCATTGAGGTTGGTGAAGGAGGGCCAGGTGCCGGTGTGGGCCTGGGTGGGGTTCCTAGTGGCTTTGAGTTGGCCGGTGAAGGAACCCGAGCCGATGACGGTGAGCTCGTTGGGGGCGGAGGTGGTGCCGATGCCGATGTTGCCCAATGCGGTCAGGGTGCCTCCTATGTTGAGATTGCCGGAGATGCTGGCGACTCCGACCAGTTCAAAAGTTGTCTCAGGTGAGGTGGTGCCGATACCTACTCTGTTGTTGGTCGCATCGACATAGAATGTGTTGGTATCCACGGTCAGATTGCTTACCACGGAAAGAGTGCTGTTAAGAGCGGCGCCTCCTTCCAAAGTAGTGCCTCCGGATATCTTCAGGGTCTTGGCGTCAAGAGTGTCGGGGTTTAAGGTGAGCGGACCTACTCCTCTGGTGTTGGTGGAAGGGAGTTGTATTGTGGTCGGAGTTATTCTCTGGAAATTCGTGAAGTCGCCGGCCAGATTTGAGAGATTTATTCTTGTGGCTTCGATAAGGGAGACGGTGTTGTCCAGTCGTTGCTCAAGCATCGTCAGAACCGCGCCTGAAGGGGTAATGGTCACTTCTCTAATTATTCTCGTTTCTTTTGTTTGATCGTTGGAAATTGGAGCTTGATTGAAAATTGAAAATTGTGAATTGAAAATTTGATTCTCCAAAGCGCTGATCCTTTCTCCCTGTTCTTTTATTTTCTCGTCTCGCAACTTGTACGGGTCAACAACAAGATATGTTTCCGGGCCATATTCGGGAAGGAGGTACTTTCTTACGAAGTTGCGGAGGGGCTCGAGAATGTCGGCCGAGACACTTTCCTTGATTTGAGAATATTGTTTGGCGATAGGGGTCTTGTTCAAATTAAGATCAATTGTCTCAATGGCCGGAATGAAGTTTATTAAAAACAAAATGCCACCCACGAGGAGAAGGAATTTCTTCGGGATGGCATTTACCCAGCCAAGTTTTCCTTGAGAAAAGTTGGAAGGGTTGTCTCTCCTAACTGTTTGTTTCGCGCTGTAGGAACTTTTGTATAAAGGAACAAAAGAAGGAACAGGTGAAATCTTTGTCGACGTCGAAATGCGAGGTTTATCAACCAACGACTGGCGATAGTTCAGCAACGACTTTTCATTGGCATACCATCTGCCATGGCTTCCATATCGAATAGCTTGGACCCGGCCGGTTCTCGCAAGCCACCCGATGTGATCTTTAGCGTAGCCGTATTTTTCGGCTAAGTCGTTTATTGGAAAATATCCCTTATTTTCAGGGCTACCGCTAAAAACTGGTTGTTCGGTAAAAATTTCTCGCATGGACAAAAACTCCATGCAGCGCAAAACATTTTAAAGAGCAGGCATCCTGCCCGAGATTCCCGAGAATCACGAGACGAGATTCACGAGAAAACAAGTACTACAGCCAATAATATAATTATACAACAATCCCGCTTAGCGGGGCAATAGAATGTCTAATTGTCCTAATTGACCTAATTATTCTAATCAATAACAATGCCAAAATGCTCAAAATTTAAGATTTTTAGTCATTAAATGCTTAGTTTTTTGAGTTTGATTAGGTTAATTAAAAATTAGTTTGATTAGGTTAATTTTTTTAATAAACCCTCCTAAACCTTTATATGATTTAGGCCTTAGTTAGGACCTCAAGGGTCTTGATAGCGGTACTGCGCCAGTTGAATTTAGACGATTGTTCGGTTCCCCTTTTTACCATCAAGCCGGACAGGTCTTTGTCGTCCAGTAATTTAGTTATCCACAGTTCTAGTTCGCTTACATCATAAGGGTCTACTGTTATGGCAGACCCGCCGACAACCTCCGGGAGAGAAGAGTTTCTCGAAGTAATGACCGGGGTACCACAAGCCATCGCCTCAAGCGGAGGAAAACCAAACCCTTCAAAGAAAGACGGGTAAACGAAAACATCCGCCGCACGATAGTATAAAAATCTTTCTTCGTCATTGATCTGGCCGGTAAAAATTACTCGGTTATTGGCGACGTCTGTTTCTTTCGCAATGTCTTCATACAACCAACCCTTACTGCCCGCAATGACCAGACCAACATCTTTATATTTTGAATTTAATTTTAAGCTGTTGAATGCTTTGATGATACTTACTATATTTTTGCGCGGCTCCAATTTGCCGAGATATAAAATAAATCTTTCCGGCAATCCTTTTGATTTTTTAAAACCAACTAATTGACTCCGATCTATGCGGTCGCTTGTTTTGAAGTTAATCTCGTTTATTCCGGAATATATGACTTCAATGCGGGCGGGATCAATTTTGTAAAAATTAATAAGGTCATTCTTTGTTGACTCCGAAACGGCAATTATCTTGTCGGAGAATTTTGCCTGCCAGTCGGGTATCATCTGTAAGTTGTGCCAAAGCTTTTTCCTCAAAGTGAGGTGCTCGGGAAAATGCACGTAAGAAAGATCGTGAAACGTCGTCACTCTCTTACAGTTTGCCGATAAAGAAGAAAGAAAGAAATGAGGGAAGAAAAAAACATCCGCTCCCCCGATCAGGGTGTCCAGGGGCGGCCTATTCAAAAATCGAGATAAGGTGAACAAAATATTATTCGGGTGGTTGAATTTATATAATGCAACATTTGGTTCTCGGAGCCAGTCATAATCGGGCAGAGAGTTTTTGTGCGAAGAGTAGAACAGCTTAAACTGAATATCTCTCCCCTCTCTTATTAAATGCGGAACCAAATTCTCGGCATATTCTTCAATGCCACTTTTGACCCGGTTGCCTAGAACACGAATATCAATACCGATAGTCATAACTTCGGACTTAATTTTTCGAGTATTTTATTCCTAAACACGGTAACGTCGAACTTCTCCGCTTGTTTTCTGCAGTCCTCGGGATAGAACTTGCTTGAGTCGAAATTCTTTACGGCATAGGCAAGAGAGTCCACTGTCTGTTCGTCAAAGAACAGACCCGTCTTTCCTTCCTCTATCGTTTCCACCGCTCCTCCGCTTCGGAACGCGATAACTGGCCTGCCGGATGCCATCGCTTCTAGGGGCACAATGCCGAAGTCCTCCTCTTGAGGAAATACCAGGGCTTTGGCTTTTGAGTAAAGGTTCGCCAGACGGTCGTCAGAGACAAGGCCCAGGAACTCAATATTGTCGTTAGCCGTTCTTTTCAACTTTTTTAATTCCGGCCCGGTGCCGACTATTTTCAGAGGAAAGCCGAGTTTGTTGAATGCTTTAACCCCAAGATCGAACCTTTTATAAGCAACCAGCCGGCCGGCCATAAGAAAGTAGTCGTCAGCTTCGCCGGAAACATAGAACTTAGACACATTAACCGGCGGATAGATGATCTCTGAGTCCTTGGAATAATATTTTCTTATCCTTTCCTTTATGAAATCCGATATCGCCCAAAACTCATCTACTCTATAGGATGCTTCCCTGTCCCATACCCTCAAGTACGAAATAAAGGGCGGCAAAATATTCCGAATCAACTTGGGGTATCCGAACTCTTCAACGAACTTCTGGCTGTCATCCCACAGAAAACGCGGCGGGGTCAAACAAAGACAAACGTGTCTGGTGTGGGGTTTGGTTATTATCCCCTTTGCAAAAGAAGCGGATATGGATACTACTACGTCGAAATCAGAAAAATCGAACTGCTCGACGGCAAGAGGCATCAGCAGAGGAAATCCGCGATGATGCTTTTTTACAAAAGGTAAGTTCTGGAGGAAAGACGTCCTGACGTCTCTTCCTTCAAAGACCCCGCCGGTGGCATTCTTGTCGTAAAAAAGGGTATAGATGGGGGCGTCAGGAAATATCGCGCATAAAGTCAGGAGCATCCTCTCGGCTCCCCCGAACTGGTTTAAGTATTCGTGAACGAAAGCGATCTTCATGCGGCGGATCTATCCGTAAAAACCTTGAATATTGTTTTGAGAATAATTTTGAGGTCCAGCCACAAAGACCAGTTCTCAATATAGTACGTGTCCAGCGTGACTTCCTGCTCAAAAGGAATATCTGAACTGCCTGAAACCTGGGCAAGTCCCGTAGCCCCCGCTTTGATGGCAAGAAGTTTTCTGTGATGCTTCTCGTATTTTTCTATTTCATCCGGTTGGTGGGGCCTGGGACCAACCAAACTCATATCTCCCCTCAAAATGTTTATAAATTGCGCCAACTCATCTATGCGGTATTTTCTTATAATTTTGCCGACACGGGTAATGCGCGGATCATTTTTCATTTTGAATAATGGCCCGTCTTTTCGTTCGTTGAAAGCCGCTAATGAAGCTTTAAGCGACTCGGCTCCTCCGTCAGGATCGTGGGCGATCATACCTCGAAATTTGTACAGTATAAATTCTTTGTTTTTACTTACCCGTTTCAACCGAGCGAATACCGGCCCCGGCGTGTCTAATTTTATGGCAACCGCCACTATCGCGAATAAGGGGGAAAACAAAACAAGTCCGAATATCGATGCAAAGATATCGAAGGTTCTTTTGATGACCTTCCCCCAGCCGTCAAGACGCGTCCTTTTGAGTTCGATGAGGGGGAGCCCGCCGATAATGTCTATATCAAAATTGGTCGTCAGGGTTTTGTAAATATTTGGGACGTATTTGAAAACAATATGATTTTCGTGGCAGAAATTAACCAATTCCAAGATGCTCCCTTCCGGATAGTCAGGATTTGTAAGCATCACCTCGTCTATCAAGCCGGCTGCTTTTGCTTCTTTGATAATGTTCAAGTCCGGCAGCATTATGTGTTTAAACAATCTGTATCCGTACGACAAGTCGTTGTTGATCCTTTCCACAACGGCTGTCGCCAAATTGTCGTTACCTACGACCACGACGTTATGTACGCCGAAATTTCGTCTTGTCACATAGTATTTCTGAAGCAAATAAACCAGAATCCGGCCGGTAAAAACAAATATCACGGCGAAAAACCAGCCGCCCAGAACCAGGAACCTGGAGTCAAAAAGCTCCTGCCTCAAGAAGATATATATTATGATCATCATTATGCCGGCGGACGATGCCACTATTATCTTGAGAAGCTCATCGAAAAGCCCTCTGCGTATTTTCAAAGAATACAATCCGGAAACGGCATATGACGCCACGAAAATAAGGGACACAAACAACACGAGATAAAAATACTTATCAAAAGGCAATCTGAACTCAAAAAGCACCGGCCTAAAGGCGGACAGTATCTCGGTTCTCAAAAAATAGGTGGAAATGCCGGCAATAAGCAGCATCAGGAAATCCACCGGCAGGCGCAAGACATTGAAAAATAGTTCCGATTTCTTCATTATTTGTAACACTTGTAGAGGGGCATCCTCTACATAATATATAATATGTTATAATATATACCCATCCACAAACCAATTAGCGCTAAAAGTATCACAAAAAATAGCGTCTTTCAATCAGGACAAGAATTAAAAGTCCCCTTCCGGGGACTTTTAATTCTTGTGTTCAATAAGCCGAGTTCTGTCTGGGGCAATAATTTATCTGGGCCATACATTGCTATATGGCTCTAGCGAGCTAACTTTTCGAACCCCGATTGAAATCGAGGAACGCTGCTCTTGCACTCAAGTAAGGGTTTAGCCGTTTCATCCCCGACCTTTTTATCCCTGGCCGGGACTAAGCTTATTAATGATCCAAATCAATAACTTGGGATTAGCTCTCCTTCGCCTTTCGACTTAGGACGTCTCTAATCGCACCTCTCGCGTCACCGCGGACGGGTGTTACCCGCTACCCTGCTCCATTCTTCGCATAAAGCTTCGAAGGGGAGTGCTCGGACTTTCCTCCCTTGCTTCTAGCAAGGGTAATTGCCTAAAACACAAGATAGTACGTATTGTAGCACTTACCGCCACAAAAATCAACCCTTGTAGAGGATGCCCCTCTACAATTGGTCGTCATCGAAAGTTAAATGACTTATTTGTAGCTCATTTTCAGAACTATAATCCTCTATAAAATTCCTATAATGATCTGGGGTACCGCCGACCATGTTTAAAATCAAGTCGGTTTTAGTTATCTGCTCTTTTCTAATATTAGTGGCGTTAAAATAGTCAGACAAACTTGAATACGGCCATTCACGTGGTTTCTTGGGATTATTGTGTATATAAGCAGAGAGATGTGTTAAATAAGCATCGTCATCTACAAATTTAGCTTTAAATTGATCTTGAAATACGGAACCTATATTTTCGTATTTTGTATTAAAGTAGACACCATAAGACGTACACAACTTGCTTATGAATTTTGAAATTGACAAATTAGTTTCTTGACAAATAAGAAAGTGAAAGTGATTTGGCATAAGACAATAAGATAAAACAGTAAATGCGTCTGATGGTAGCGGACTCATCCACCTGCTTAAACCAAATTTTTGCAATCCTAAAATTTGCCTAACACGTTTAAGAAAAAACGAGTAATCTTTAGTGTCTTTAAAAATTACATCTCTATTGTGACCGCGATTATAAACATGGAAAAAACCTCCTTTATGAAAACCCTTGTAATCTCTATGGCGCATATCGTTATATTATACCACAAATTACTTTGTGTAGAGGGGCATCCTCTACAACCCTTTACAATTTTAGTTTACCGACTTCCCTATCCAATATCTGATTGACTATCCTGTCGGCCTCTACATTTTCTTCCCTGCGAATATGTTTGAAGATTACTTCTCCGAAATCGGTCTTCAGGTTCCATATTTCCACGAAAAAGTTTTTGATATTCTCGTCTTTTATCTTGTACTCTCCGTTCAACTGCCTTTCTAGGAGTTCGCTGTCAACGTGGATCTCGACGCTTGAGTCCTTTGCTTTCTCGCTGCCGATGAGATGTTTTAACTTTTTCAGCGCCAAAATTACCGCGCGATATTCGGCTTCGTTATTCGTAACCTCGCCCAGATATTCTCCATACTCTTTGTGTCCGACCGGGTCGCCTTCTATCACAACGCCGGCCGCTGCCGGCCCCGGATTGCCTCTAGCTCCACCATCGGTATGAATCAAAAATTTATATTTCATAAAATTATTTTAACTTTTTCCAGGGCAGAGGCGCATCAAGCGGTAACCTGAAATTGGCAGCTGTCTTGTGTCCTCCTCCTCCAAATTTAGCGGCAATAGGAATTAAGTCAAATTCTGTTGACCTAAGCGAGACGGAAATATCGGTTGGCGTATAATTCCAAACAATCGCAAACGGTGGTTTCGTTCTTGCCAATTTATCGCCAATTTCAGACCTAAAAAATCTCGGTGCATTTATGGCGCAGATCTCGTAGCCCTCAAATTCCACGAGTTGCGTGTGATCCCTGATCATTATGTCAATTACTTTTTCGCGAAAAGATATTATGAGTCCGCCCTTTTCTGAATACTCTTTCTTTTTGTCATCTTGTTCCAAGTCTAAAGCAATGGAATCCCAAATCTCAAATTTAAATTTACCAACCGTATCAATATAGCTCAAGATCTTATCAGAATCAGGGATCTGCCATTTCCATAAGTCACTATCCTCAACATACAGACACAACTCAGGCATCTTTTTGTCCGGGTGAAAGTATCTCCAGGACAGAAAAGCGCCTGAATGCGAAACATCATATACGGAGTTGGGCACTCTCTTTATGGATTCCTCTCTGCTTTCATGGTGATCGATAATTATGGTGGAGTGACTGTTACTTACCGTTCTAAACAAGTCCGCGTCTTCTGGTGTAAAATCTAAAAAATAAACATCTTTGCCGCTTGTGTCCGGTAATTTATCGGGCGAAAAACGGCTGTAAACCATGGGAATATAATCGGCACTGTCTCCAAGTTTTTTCCAAGCCGCCCAAGCAGCCGTAAAACCATCCCGACAATTCCCGTGATAAAATACCAGTGTGTTTTTATTCATACTTCGTATAATCAGTTCATTCGGATAAAGTGTAAGCAAGCTTCCACATTACTCCTCATTCACGATTATAATATCCTAATGCCTCAAGGCCGGGCAGCTTTTCTCCCGCCAGAAATGCCAGCATCGCTCCCCCGCCGGTGGAGACGAAATCAAATTTACCCATAAGCCCAAGCTTATCTACCGCACTGATAGTGTCCCCGCCGCCCATTATTTTATAAGCGTTTGAATCAACTATCGCTTTGGCAAGCTGGTTGGTGCCCATTGCGAAAGAAGGATTTTCAAAAAGCCCCATCGGACCGTTCCATATTACCACAGAGGCCCGACTGACTGCATCGGCATACTTTCGTATCGTTTCCTCTCCTATATCAAGTATCTTGTGGTCAAAAACAACGAAGTCCTCCGGCACAAGCAATTTGGGGTCGTTAATGTCCAAACCGGCGAGAAGTTCTTTGGAATTCTCATCTACGACGGAACTGCCCATATCCTGGCCTCTTTCTTTAAGCACGTCGTTGGCCACCACGCCGCCAAGCAATATTAATTCTGCTTTACCGACGAAATTCTTCACAACCGGCACTTTTGTTTCCGCTTTCGCCCCGCCTATTATCACAACCTTGCCGGCCTTGGGAGAATCTATGGCTTTTTGAAGTCCTGTCACTTCTTCTTTGACCAGCAACCCGGCGAAACTCGGCAAAAATCCGGTTATAGCTGATACGGAAGCGTGGTCGCGGTGACAAACGGCAAAATCGTTATTAATGTAAATATCGAACCCCTTTGACAACTTTTCGGCCAACTCTCTGCTGTTCTCTTTCTCTCCGTCAAATTTTCGGATATTATCCAAGAGACCGACGCCCGGGTAGTTAGCGAGATATCCCCCAATATCTTCTATCTTTTTGATAAACCCCACCTCACGCCCAAGAAGGATATGAAGTTGAGGGATCAATTCTCCAAAAGAACCGACGTCGGGGTCGGATATGTGAGCCGCCATTACGACCTTGGCTCCGCGTTCAACCAAGTAGTCGACCGTCGGTTTTTGTTTCTCGATCCTGAATTTCTCTTGAATCTCATCTCTTTCGGAAACAGGTACGTCAAAATCAACTCTCAACAGAACTTTTTTATTTTTCAGGTCGGCTACATCTAATATGGTCTTCATTTTAATTCAGCCGCAATTGCTAATATTTTTACGAATTCGTCTCTCTTAATGCTTGCACCACCGACTAATACGCCGTCAATTCCCTCGCTCCCCAAAAAATCCCTGGCATTGCTGGATGTCACAGAGCCACCGTAGAGATAGTATATAGTATTTTGTATATTGTATTTCGTATTTAAAACCTCTTTTATAATTCCGATGGACTCTAGGGCTGACCCTGGAGTATCGGGGCGGGCGCCGGGGGTAGTGCTTATGGCCCATACAGGCTCGTAAGCGATAAGGCATCTCGCTGCCTCGTCAGAACTTAGACCGGCAAAAGTAGCTTCGGCCTGCTGTCTCAAAAAATCTTTCCATTCATGCGCTTGCCCGCCCAAGCTACGAAGGCGGGTTCTTTCCCCCAAGCAAACGATCGGAACAAGTTCGTTCCTTAAAGCGGCTTTGAGTTTTTTGTTGACGATCTCATCCGTTTCTCCTAATTTCCATCTCCTTTCGGAGTGGCCGATAATCACATACCTGACTCCGAGTTTTTTCAGCATCGGTCCCGAAACATCACCCGTTAAGGCCGTCTCGTCGTCAACAGATATGTCTTGAGCCCCGAGTTCCGCTTGATGTTCAAGATGAGATGTATTCAAAATTTTCTCCACCTCTTCGGTAAAAACAAAAGGCGGACAAAAAACCAAACTCATCTCCCGCTCACCAAGAGAGCCAAGATATTCGTCAACCGTATCCAGTATCTGCCCCGCTTCTGCCAACGTTTCAGGGTGGTTTTTCCAATTGGCAACAATTAATTTTTTCATATTATAACTTGCTGGCGGGTTAATTAGTGAATTGGTTTATTTCGGTGTTTAACTATATACCAAACAATAAGCACTACAATTAATAATACAATAAAAATATTGGCTTTTCTAAAGTAGTTGTGAAGCAAGTTCCAGTTCTCTCCCGCTTTATATCCGATGAAGGCGAGGGTAAAATTCCACGGCAAGGCGCCGAGAAACGTGAAAACGGAGAACTTCAAAATGTTCATCCTGGCAATGCCGGCCGGAAGAGAAATGAACGTGCGTACCACCGGCAGCATTCTGGAAAAGAAAACCGCCTTGATGCCGTGTTTCTCAAACCATATATCGGCCCTGTCCAGATCTCTTTTGTGTATAAGGAAATACCTCCCGTATTTTTCTATAAACCATCTTCCGCCGCTCCTGCCTATCAGAAAAAGGGCGATGGAACCGGCTAAATTTGCGAGCGTGGCCACCCAAACGACTCCCCAGAGAGAGAATTTACCGGCTATGACAAGGAATCCGGAAAAGGGAATGACAACTTCCGAAGGAATCGGAATTGCCGCGCTTTCAAGCGCCGATAAAACAAAAATTCCGGAGTATCCGGTTTCTTTGATGACCGCCAAAGCCCATTCACTTATATAGGAAATTATCTCGACCATTTTATCCCGTTAGAGCCAGGAAGCGCCTTAATCTGTTTTTCAGGTAGCGCTTACCCATGCCTGTTTTAAGATATATCTCTCTTTTCCTCGCGTCTTCTTTATTTTTACACATTTCACAATCCCGTTAGAAGTCCGACCCGCCTGAAAGGCGTGGTCGGCAGATGATCCGCTTTTAGCGGGCATCTTACTTCTAACGGGATCCACCGTAAAGCCTGTATACCATCGCTTATTCTTTTTGCTTTGGATTGTATAGACATAGTAGTACATATTGGCTCTAACGGGACTTGGCCTCTCTTAGCAACTTAGCCGCTTCGTCAGGATCGACTACGTTGATGTCCACTCCGGTTCCCATTTCAAAACCGGCCGCGACTTTAACTTTCGGCAGTATCTCAATGTGCCAACTGTAAAACTCGTGTATGCTCTTCAGATCAGTTTCCGCCGGCGCCGTATGAACAAACAAGTTATAAGACGGGTCTCCGAGCCCGTTTTTGATCTTCTTGAGAACTGCGAGCAGAACCTCCGCAAGGTATTTATCAAACTCGTCGGGCATTTTTTCAAAATGAGCGTGGCTGTCTCTGGGAAATATCCTTACCTCGTAAGGCGTCTTTGAAACGAACGGACAAAAAGCGAGAAAGAGGTCGTTCTCATATATTATCCTGTGTCCGTGTTCCTTTTCCCACTTGATAAGCACGTCATAGACCCTTTCTTTGTGATCTTTGTAAAAGTTATGGGAGCCATTTATGCTCCTTGAAACATCGGGGGGCAGGATCGGCATTGAGATTATCTGGCTGTGCGGATGGTACAGGGATGCTCCAGCGTCGCGGCCGAAATTGTGGAATATCAAAACATAACGCACGCATCCCTCCGTTTCTGATATTTCTTGATACCTCCTCTTATACGAACGTATCACCTCGACGATCTCCTCTTCGGAAAAATCGGCAAAATGCCTGTTATGATCTCTATAAACAAAAAGGTCGTGAAATCCTACCGCCTCCTGAACATTGAATGGACCGAAAGTCGTCGCCGGCTTGCACAGGCCGGGTTTGACCGCCGGAAATTTGTTTTTGATAACGGCTATGCGCCAGTCGGCTTCGTTCGGGTAGAACCATACCGGTTCGTTGCCTGACTTTTTGAAGTCCTCAAAAGGACAGTTATCTATTGACCGATACTTGTCGTCACCGGCGGTTTCCTTTTTATCGTCCCGGGGACGCTTGGCTCTTCCGGTAGCAAAAAGCACCCATTCACCGGAGACCAGATCTTGCCTGAATTCATTTAAAGCTTCTGGCTTAGTCATACTTGTTAGTAATCAGGTTTAACCTTATTTTAACCGTTTCCATAAGCACTTGGAAATAGGCCTTCAGGCCGACGTGGGACTCGGGAGCGTTTTTCCAGTTGATGGGCACTTCTTTTATTTTGAAACCGAATTTTCTAGCCAGAGCCAGCGCCTCAACATCAAAACCCCACCTATCTATGGTCAGTTTGGGAAAGATCTTCTCTGCCGCTTCGGCTTTAAAGACCTTAAACCCTCTTTGGGTATCGTGTATGCCGGGCACTGCCATTATTTGAATGAATAAATTACCCAATTTCCCGAAAACTCTCCTCCACACCGGCTCGCTTCCGGCGGCAACTTGGTGACCCCGGACTGCTATAGAAGCAATAACGACACCATATCCTTTTTCAAAATACGGCATCATTTTCTCAATATGATCGATTGTTGTCGCATTATCGGCATCGGTAAAAAGGCGAAAGTCACCTTTTGCTTTGAGCATACCGGTTTTGACCGCAAATCCCTTGCCCTTGTTTTTTTGATAATCAATCAGCTCCAGGGTCGGAATTTCATTACTTAATGAACGTGCGATATCGGCAGTTTTGTCAGGCGAACCGTCAACGACAACAATTATCTCGTGCTCAATATTCTTTTCTTTAAGATAAGAAAAGACCGACCTGACGGTCCTTTCTATGTTTTTTTCTTCTTTATAAGCCGGAACGATTACGGATAAATTCATTGTTTTGATATAATAGCTTAAAAGTTGACTTTAAACAAATGGATCAGATCATAAAAATAGACCAAAAAAGCAAGCGGTTCCCGCAACTTTTAGCCCAAATCGCCGACCCGCCGAAGCAGCTGTACTGCCGGGGGAATTTGGAATTACTTAACAGCGAATGTATAGGAGTGGTTGGCACGAGAAAACTCACGTCTTACGGAAAAGAGTCGGCCCAATACATAACAAGGGGTTTGGCAACAGCCGGCTTTACTATAGTAAGCGGACTGGCTATGGGAATTGACGCCGTCGCTCATCAGATAACATTGGATTCAGGAGGCAAAACAATTGCCGTTCTTGGAGGCGGGGTTGACGACAAAAGCATCGGCCCCCAAATAAATTACAAGCTGGCAATGGATATATTAAAAAATCACGGACTAATAATCTCAGAGTATCCTGAGGGATTTCACGCTAATGAAAAAACTTTTCCTCAAAGAAACAGGATAATAAGCGGTCTGTCGCGAGGCGTATTGATTGTTGAAGCAGATGAGAAAAGCGGGGCTCTTATTACTGCCTACTGCGCTTTGGACCAAAATCGAGATGTCTTCGCAATACCGGGAAGTATTTTTTCTTCAAAATCGTTAGGACCAAATGTTCTTATCAAAAAGGGCGCGAAGTTAATTGTTTCAGCCCAAGATATAGTAGATGAGTACGGACACAACTTAAATCTCTTTGATAAAAATAGACATAATATGTCCACACAAAACCCTGTGCACAAGAGCATTATTGATATACTTGAAGATAAGGGAGAGTCGTCAGCTGACGATATGATATCTTATTTGCCGACTTTAAGCGCTTCTGATATATTGTCGTCCTTGTCCGTGCTTGAAATAAATGGCCTGATAAAAAGGGCGAGCAACGGCAAGTATTCCACATCAAAATGAATAATTTGGTAATAGTTGAGAGTCCCACGAAATCGAAGACCCTGGCAAAATTCCTGGATAGGAGTTTTTCGATTCGCGCATCCGTAGGCCACATACGCGATCTGCCCAAAAGCGACAAAGACGCCGTTGACATAAAGGGCGGTTTTATCCCCCATTACGAAATAAGCGAGGATAAGAAAGAAATAATCGAGGAATTGAGAACCAGCGCCAAAAGGGCTGACGATATTTACTTAGCCACTGACCCTGACCGCGAAGGTGAAGCTATCGCATGGCACATATCCGAAGTGCTCGGCCTGAAAGAACCAAAACGCATTGTCTTCCACGAGATAACAAAAGACGCGGTAAAAGAAGCGCTGGAACATCCCCGTAAAATAGATCTGGGATTAGTGAAGGCGCAGGAAGCGCGCCGGGTTTTGGACCGGCTGTTCGGATATGCCCTCTCCGGCCTCATTTGGAAAAAGGTCCGCTATGGGCTTTCGGCCGGCCGCGTTCAGTCGCCGGCGCTTCGTATCCTTGTCGAGCGTGAAAGAGAGATAAATTCTTTCAAAAGTGAGGCCTATCACATCATCACTGCCGATGTTTTCGGGAACAACAAGGCTGTTTTTAAAGTGACTTGCGAAGAAGAGCCAAGAGAAAAGTCGTCTGCCGAAAGCATACTTAAAACGGGCCGTTCCGGTTCATGGTTCGTCAAAGATGTGACCGAAAGCGAAGTCAGACGCTCGCCGCGGCCGCCATTCACAACTTCAACACTCCAACAAGCGGCAAGTTCCCGTCTTGGTTTTTCTCCATCGCGTACCATGGGCATAGCTCAAAAGCTATACGAGCAAGGCCACATAACATATATGAGAACCGACAGCGTTAACCTCGCCTCAACTGCCCAGAAGCAAATAGTCGGTCTCGTTGAAAGAACTTACGGCAAAGGATACGTAGAGCCGAGAATGTACAAAACCAAAAGCAAAAGCGCCCAAGAAGCTCACGAAGCAATCCGCCCGACTGACGCAAGCAGAGAAAACGCGGGAAGCACCGAAGAACAGAAAAAACTGTACAAACTTATCAGAGAACGGGCCATCGCTTCCCAAATGGCCGACGCCAAGCTTATGCGGACAAAAATTACCGCCAACATCAGAGAAAGTGGTATTCCAGATTTTGCGGCTACCGGTTCACGCGTTCTTTTTGACGGGTGGCTCGCTTGCGACACCAGATCCCGAGGCGAAGACGTGGATCTTCCGAAAGTTGCGATGAACGAGTCATTGACCCTCAAAGACATCGCAAGCGAAGAGAAACATACCGAACCGCCGCCAAGATATACCGAAGCCGGCCTGGTCAAAGAGCTGGAAAAGAGAGGCATCGGAAGGCCGTCAACTTACGCGTCCATCATCAAAACCCTCTATGACAGGAGGTATGTGGTCAGGGATGGCCGGGCAATGAAACCCACCGATACGGGAGAAGTGGTAAGCTCATTCCTTGAAAAAAACTTTATGAACTACATCAACGATACCTTTACCGCTGAAATGGAAAACGAGCTTGACGAGATAGCTGAAGGAAAAAGAGAATATATTAAGACATTGAAGGAATTCTACGAACCGTTCCACAAAGACGTAAAGTCAAAAGAAAATATAGAAAAACTCACCAATCTCGGACCCACTCCGGCCAAGTGGAAATGTCCCGAATGCGGAAGCCCCACGATCTTCAAGCTCGGCAAAAGCGGCAAATTTATGAGCTGCGAAAATTACCCCAAATGCAAAGGCGCCCGCCGGGCAGACGGTTCGGTGGTTGAACCAAACAAACCTCTGGGAACAGACCCTGCAACCGGTCTGCCTATCTTCGTTCTTGATGGCCGTTTTGGACCCTACGTTCAATTGGGTGAAAAGGCCAAAGACAATCCAAAACCGCGTAGAGCCAGCATACCCAAAGGCAAAGACCCGGCAACGGTCAGTCAAGAAGAAGCCCTTAAATATCTAAGCTTACCGCGGATACTTGGCACACATCCGGAAACAGGCAAAGAGATCGTCGCCAGTATCGGCCGCTTCGGACCCTACATAATGCATGACGGCGACTTTCGTTCGCTTAAAAAAGGAGACGATGTCTATGATATTGAACTTTCCAGAGCTCTTGAAATATTGAAAGAAGAGAAAAAAACCGGCAGACGAAGAAAAACAAATAAAAAAGAGCCGGTGTCGGCTCAATAAAGGATTACAACTCTACTACTTCATTAACTCTTCGCTTATACTCGGCTATACAACTCTTTATCGCTTCTTCCGAGTCCCTCAAAACTATTCTATTTATTAACCTCAACTTCGTGTCATCAAGAACGCAGTTGGATCTCCCGTCTTTGGTCACCCTAAGTTCGGCAAACTGTGATGGAACCTGAAGATTTAGCGGTTTCCAGGTCTTGATAAGACCTAACTCGAAACACCACCTCAATATTTGTAAGTGGGTCACCGGCTCCGGATTTACAACGTGAAAAGTTCCGAACTCATTCCTTTCAACAAGGATTTTTATCGCCGCAATCATATCGTCAACAACTGTCACGGAATTCAAAGCATGAACTATTGGAGCGCCTATTCTGTACCTGAGAAGTTTTGTTAGCAGGTTCCGGCTATGCGGTTCTTTGTCCAAGGGCATCCTGAATCTTGGGATCAAAAGCCGGCTTGGTCTGTCTCTGAAAATCTCTCTTACAACTACTTCGGATGCAACTTTAGTCCAACCGTAAAAATTAACCGGGTTAACGGCAGATGTCTCCGAGAAAAGCACATCTCCCGGACCGTTGAATATGCAGCCGCTGGACAGGAACACAAACGAAGGAACGTCAAAATCCTTGCAGGCCTGGGCCAATACTGCCGGTCCCACAACATTACTTACCATCGTCTTCCCGGGATGGTCCAGACACCAGTCAGTGTTGTTGTCACCCGATGGCTTCCCCGCCGTATTAATCACAACATCGGGCCTGAACGTCTCAATATCCCTTCTGACCATACCGGCATCTTCTATGCGCGTATCCGTTATGATGCCGCCGAAAATGTCTTTGAACTTATTGCCAAGCCAGCCGTTTCCAAAGACAAGAACTTTCATCTTTCTGCCGCTCTAAATTGAAAATAACCGGAAATAAGAGTACATTTCTTTTATTAATCAGTCAAATGAATCCTATTCTAGAAAAAATACTGGAAAGTCCCGGTGGGAAGAAAGATTCCGGCTTGATAGATAAAGCATACAAATTCGCCGAATATGCCCACAGCGGTCAAAAGCGTTTATCAAACGAGGACTACATAACCCACCCTCTGCACGTGGCTTATTTTCTCGCCGATCTGGGATTGGACTCGCCGACCATAGCGGCCGGTTTGCTTCATGATGTTATTGAGGATTCAAGCATCGCTCTCGGAGAACTCAAAAAGGAATTCGGCACAGATATCGCTTTTTTGGTTGAGGGAGTTACAAAACTTAGAAAAATAACCAACGTGGCAAACAAAGATAAGAGTGCCCACAGAGGCCACTTGGATTCGCTTAAAAAGATGTTCTTCGCGACAGCTGAGGATATAAGAGTCATCCTTATAAAACTGGCCGACAAGTACCACAATATGGAGACCCTCAAATTTATGTCCAAAGCAGACCAAAAAAGAATAGCGCTGGAGACATTGGAAATATACGCCCCCATTGCAGCCCGCTTAGGTATGGGCCGGCTCAAAGGCCAGCTGGAAGACTTGGCTTTCCCGTATGTTTATCCGAGAGAATATTCCTGGCTTTTGAAAAAAGTTAAGGAAAAATATGCGGACAGGATAAATTACACGGAGAGAACCAAGTCTATCGTCAAAAGGTTTCTCAAAGACGCCAAGGTGCCGGTGATCGACCTCCACTCAAGAGCAAAACATTATTACAGTTTGTATCAAAAGCTCGGAAGAAAAGAAATGGACCTGGATAATATCCACGACCTGGTTGCAATGAGAATTATAGTACCCGACATCAGGTCCTGCTATGAAGCTCTGGGCGTGATACACAAACATTACAGGCCTCTGCCCGGCTTGATAAAGGACTACATAGCCCTTCCCAAGCCCAACGGATACCAGTCGCTTCACACCACGATATTCTGCGAGAAGGGGCGGATAGTCGAGATCCAGATCCGAACCGAGCATATGCATGATTATGCGGAGAATGGTATCGCTGCCCACTGGGCTTACAGCGAAAGCGGAAAAACAAAACCGATAGCGGCTAATGCCAAAGAGGTTGAATGGGTAACGCAGCTGAAAAAGTTCTTGGAAGAATCAAAAACAGGCGAGGGTCTTGCCAATTTAAAGATCGACTTCTTCAAGAACCGGATATTCGCGTTTACCCCGAAAGGCGACGTAAAAGACCTGCCCGAAGGCGCCACTCCGATCGATTTCGCTTACGCCATTCATACGGATCTTGGCCATACGACAAGAGGAGCCAAGGTCAATGATAAGATAGTCCCGCTGGATTATGAGTTGAGGAACGGCGATGTAGTCGAGATAATGAGGAGCAAAGAAAAGAAACCGTCGTTCGACTGGCTGAAAATGGTAAAAACGGCTCTTGCAAAAAAATCAATAAATTCCTGGTTCAGAGAAACGGGAGACGTCCGGGTAGCCAAAGTTGTCGAAGAAAAAACAGAAAATCAAAAAGCAAAAAGCACCAAAAGAAAAACAAACGCTGTCATTGCAAAAACCGGAGAACTGCTAATCGCCGGCCAGAATGGCCTGCTGTACAAGATCGCCAAATGCTGCAACCCGGAGCCGGGCCAGAAGATCAAAGGTTATATGACGCTCAATCAGGGCGTTTCGATCCATACCGCTGTTTGCGCCAACCTCAAAAAATCAAAAGGTGGCGGCAAAAGAATAGTCGTCGCCAGTTGGTCAATTAAAAAATAGGTCTAATCTATTATACTCTTAGCGATCTTATTGAGGTCCTGGAGAGTGGCAAATCGGATGACTATCTTGCCGCCCTTTTCGGTGCTGTGAATTAAGACGGGGGTTTCGAGCGTTTCGGCAAGATTTTTCTCAAGTTCCAAAAATTTGTTGTCTTTCTTAACAGACGATCTGCCCGACTTGGTGGTTGAAGCGATTCCTTCAACCTCTTTAGACGAGATGCCGCCGGCGAGTATCTGTTGGTACATTTCTCTTTGCTTCTTCTCATCGCTGAAAGCAAGAAGCGCGCGGGCGTGGGCTCGGCTTAACTTGCCAGAACGCAATGAGTCCTTTATATCCTTCGGCAAGCCAAGCAAACGAATGGCGTTAGCCACAACTTCTCTTGATTTCGAGACCTTTTCGGCAATCTCCTTCTGCGTTAAGCCGAATTCTTTAGACAATTGGCCATAAGCCTCCGCCTCTTCGATCGGATTAAGGTCTGCTCTCTGAACGTTCTCTATCAGAGCTACTTCGAGATTCACTCTCGGCTCTTCAAGGTCATCTCTAATAATAACCGGCACATGGGGCAAGCCGGCCAATTTGGCTCCTCTCAATCGCCTTTCCCCCGCTATCAGCTGGTAGTAGACGTTCATTCCCCGACTGCTTTCTTCTTCAACCTTGGAAACCAGCAGCGGCTGCAAAATTCCGTATTTCCTTATTGATTTTGACAGCTCTTTGAGACCTTCCTCGTCAAAATCATGCCTTGGCTGCTGGGGATTTGGTCTTATCTTATTTATCTCGACGTAAAAAACATTGTCCTTCTTTAATTCAGGAGTTATGTGTTTTGCGTCGGGGATCAACGAGTTTAAACCCTTACCAAGTCCGAAAAGTTTTTTCATGATGTTAAGTGGATTATTTCCTCTGCCAACTGCCTATAAGCTCTTGCCGCCCGCGAGCCGGGGTCGAATTGCAGAATGGTCTTTCCGAAACTCGGCGCTTCGGCTAATGACACAAGCCGAGGTATTACAGAATTAAATACGCGGCCGGGAAAACTTTTGTGAACTTCATTCAGCACCTGTCGGGATAATTGATTCCTCTTATCATACATTGTAAGTAATACTCCGAGCACTTGCAAATCAGGATTAAGCCCCTGCCTGACAAGATTGATGGTATTGAGAAGCTGGCTTAATCCTTCAAGGGCAAAATACTCCGTTTGAACCGGAATTATCACATGTTCCGAAGCAGAAAGGGCATTTACGGTCAAAAGTCCCAGCGAAGGCGGGCAGTCAATAAGTATGTAGTCGTAATTTGTGCGAACCTGATTTAATATTTTTTTTAGGCGATACTCTCTATCATCCATAGAAACCAATTCAACATTTGCTCCTGCTAAACCTTGAGAAGCGGGTAAAATATCAAAACCGAAAATTGATGTCTTTTTTATAAGATGGAGCGGATTTTGGTCGTCCACAAATGCGTGATAGATTGAAGGGTCTTTGGCTGCAATACCAACACCAGTGGTAGCATTTGCTTGCGGGTCCATATCCACCAATAAGACATATCTGCCCATAGCAGCAAGATAGGCCGAAAGATTTGTGGCGGTTGTGGTCTTCCCAACCCCCCCCTTGGCATTACAAATTGTTATTACTCTAGCCATATAAAAATATTATCATTCCAGTTGAAATAATCAATGAAATTCGATTGAAAATTGTGGTTTTTAATGATATAATTAAACAAATGCCCGGGTGGCGAAATTGGCAACCGCAGCGCACTCAAGATGCGCCGCTCGCAAGGGCTTGGGAGTTCGACTCTCCCCCCGGGCACAATGGCTTATTATAGAATTCCGAAATTAAATCCTGATAAAAATTTACAGGCATATATAATCGGCCTTGCTATTGGAGATGGCAATTTATCCAATCCCAACAACAGAGCCACCAGACTTAGAATAACTTGTGATACTAAATATCCTATTTTAATAAAAACCATAGCCACGTCTTTAGAGCTTTTGTTTCCAGAAAACAAAGTTAATATTCAAAAATCCAAAGGTAACTACGTAAATGTTAGTATCTATTCCAACCATCTTGAAAACCTACTGGGCTGGAAAGTCGGTTCTGGATCTAAATTTATTCAAAACGTATCTACGCCTGAGTGGATAAAAGAAAAAGATGAATACAAAATTAAATACCTAAGGGGTCTAATAGAAACTGATGGCTGTATTTATACGGACCGAGGTTATAAAATGGTCATTTTCAGTACTATCATTGAAAAATTAGCAAATGAGGTTTACGCCTTTATAAACTCTCTGGGCTTTGCTCCTAAAATATATAAAATTCCCCCACCGAAAGAACCAGAGTGGGATCAAAAAATTAAATATCAAGTCCGACTCTCAAAAGATGTCCAAAAATTTTTGGATTTAGTTAAACCGGATAAATCATAGCCAACTCCCACCTCGGGCACATAAAAAACAAAATAGGGCTCATTAGCCCTATTTTTTGTTAAAAGTTCGTTTGCGATTTGCAAGTACCGTTGCGGTATTCTTGCTATCTATTTTCGAAGTGGTGGGATACCGCATAACGGTTTCTTCGAATCCGCCGACAACGTCGGAAGCCCCGAAGAGATGGAGCAGTTCGTGTAGCGTCGTAAAGCCCACTTGTTCAGTGACACTCGTGTCCGGTTTAATTTCTCTCCCCATAGAAAAAACCCTTTCAGTAAGCGATAATTAAGTCGTCGAACTCATTATCAACTTAATATCCCGAAAGGGTTTTTTCTATGACCTATACTAGCACAATTTTAAGCCAATTGCTTAATTTTCTGCCCAAGCATAAATTTCAGAGCTTTGTCGGACAGCATCAAGCCGATAAGCATGTAAGGAGACTCGATACCTGGAATCAGCTGGTTGCTCTTCTCTATGCCCAAGCCACGGGCAAAGATAGTCTCCGAGAAATCGAAACCGGATTATCTCTTCATCAAAGCACATGGTATCACTTAGGAGTAGGCTCAGTAGCCAGATCAACTCTCTCTGACGCCAATACCAGAAGAAACTACAAAATATTTGAAAAACTATTCTATGAACTTCTGAGAAGATGCAGAGACATTACTCCTCAAAGAAAGTTTACTTTTAAAAATGGGCTGTACTCACTCGATGCCACAATCATCGGTCTCTGCCTCTCCAGTTTTAAATGGGCCAGGTGCTCAAGAGTCAAAGGAGCCCTCAAAATCCATACTTTGTTGAATAACCGGACAGCAATTCCAGAACTGCTTAATATTACCGAGGGTAAGGTCTCTGATATCGCTGTAGCCAAGAGATTATCCTTTAACCTCGAAAAAGGCTCAATTATCGTGTTTGACCGGGCATATATTGATTATGGCTGGTGGAACAGGCTGGATAAAGAGGGCTTGTTCTTTGTTTCAAGAACAAAAACCACGCTCCGAATCGATATTGTCGGACAGCACAATACCGAAGTAAATGGCTATGTATTGGCTGACGACATTGTCATGTGTGGCGAGTACCAAGGTATGAAAAAATATGAAGGGAAGACCATGAGAAGAATTAAGATTTTAGACAAAGAAAAAGGCCAGATATTTGAATATCTGACCAATAACTTCGAATTGACTGCTGAAGAGATCGCTCTTATCTACAAAGAAAGATGGCAGATCGAGCTTTTCTTTAAATGGATCAAGCAGAATCTTAAGATAAAGACATTTTTAGGTACTTCCAAGAATGCGGTCTTAACTCAAATCTGGATAGCAATGATATATTATCTACTTTTAGCTTACATTAAATTCCAGACTAAATTCAGGAAATCTCTGCTGGAATTAACCCGAATGGTCAGAGAAGTGCTGTTAAACAGAATCAACCTAATCGATCTTCTATCTCTAAGCACAAGAACTTTGCATAAACTCAAGGCCAGAGAGGGGCCTCAACTGGCTTTGTTTTAAATTAAACCGGACAGTAGTGGTTAATAACCTGTTTGGTTGACAAAATAGGGTTGAGTGTGATATAATAAAAGTATCGTGGTACTTTAACCCAAAGGAAGGAAGACAATGACAATGACAAGGTTTGCGACAAGGTTTGCGTTGAAGACGGCGGTCGTTCTGGCACTGGCTTTGTCAGTTAGCGCCTGCGACAGGAACACGCCGCCACTGGTCGGGCCGGATCCTATAGTGGACCCGATTCCACCACCGGAACCACCAGCGGGGCCGACGCTGGCTTCGGTCCAGGTTTCGGTTCCGAAAAGCATCATCTTTCTTGGGAAGTCGGTCCAGGCCACAGCGGTGGCCAAGTACGACGATGAGACAGAGAAAGATGTCACTTTGCTCTCCGTCTGGTCATCTTCGAACCAGGTAGTGGCGACGGTCAGCGGAACCGGCCTTGTCACGGCAGGCAGTTCCGCCGGCGCTGCATCCATCAAGGCGGAGTTCCAGGGGAAGATTGGCGAGGTTGTCGTGACGATGACCAAGGATGTTCCTTGGAGCGAGCTCCCGCCCATCTCGGTCGAGGCGAAGAACTACATCGTCAGGGCCAACTTCCACAATCCCGACTTCAACACTGGTGCGGTCACACGCTGGGTCAATATGCCGATTCCGGTGTATGCGGACCCGGACATCAGTCGCCAGACCTTGGTTGATGCCCTCAACCTATGGGAGAGGGCAGCCAACGGCAGGTTGAGTTTTCGTATCGTTGATACTAGAGAACAGGCGTCGACTTACGGGATCGTTTTCAACAACCCGCCCCGTCGCCCTATTCCCGACGGCCGGTGTGATACGGTGTATATCGACAGCGTTCATGACAATGTCATCACGAGGGTAACCAGAGAAAAAAAGTTCAGCAGCGGTTGCTACGACTCGGACCGTCGCCACATCGCGCGAGCTCTCGGGTTTGCCATCGGGCTTGACTACACCCCCGGCGGTAGCGGCGACGTGATGAACGGGGGCGAGGATGCGGTCTGGTATATGTCGCCTCTGCTTTCAGAAAGTGTATCCTGGCTCTACTCGGTGGAGCCGGGGACCCGGCCCCAGTAGGAAAGAAAGAATCGGCTCTTTGGCCGGTCTCGCAAGGGGCCGGCTTTTTTACTGTTTGTGGATAAATGGGCTTTCTTACGGCCTGTTTTTGAATTATAATTCATATATGCGGCGCGAGATTATTATTTCAACTATAATTCTTGTCTCATCGATACTCGTTTCGGGATATTTATTATTTTTTTCTTTATCTAACCAAACATATGCCAGTCACGGTACTGGTGATTCGCCTGAGCAGGAGTGTTCAGATTCCAGCGACTGCCCTAATTATGGAGATGCGGTATATGACTCCACGGGGACTTTTTGCGGTAATTGCGCGCCGAGCTGTGAAAACACGAGGGATTCACACGGAGAGAGACAATGCGGCGGCTGTGGCTGCGGTTTCAGTGGCAGTAATGGCGGCGGTGATGATGGGTCGGATCCTCCGATAGTTGATTTGGATGCCAACGGCTCTGATGGCCCGATAACCGTGGATTATAACACCTCCGTTCTTTTATCTTGGGACTCTCACAATTCAAGCGACTGTCAGGCCAGCGACGGCTGGTCCGGCGGAAAGCCAGACAGAGGATCTGAAAGAACAGGCAATCTTACAAGCAGCCAAACTTTTACTCTTACATGCTTTGGCCCCCGAGAAAGCAGATCTGATTCGGTAACGGTAAATGTTAACATCCCCCCTCCGTCCACCGACATCAACTCCAGTCCTTCGACGGTAAACTGGAACCAAAGTTCGACCTTGAGCTGGAGCTCTTCAAATACCAGTTCCTGCAATGCCTCCGGCGACTGGTCAGGAGGAAAACCACTGAGCGGTTCGGAATCAACCGGCAATCTGACCCAAGTGAGGACACATAACTATACGCTGACCTGTTCCGGCCCGGGCGGTAGCAACCAGGATACGGTGAGTGTTGTGGTTGCCGCTCCCGTTCCAACGACTTCAAGTGTCTCCGTGGTTACGCCTAACTATTGCACAACTGGGCCTTCAATAACCGCCAACTGGAGCTTTTCCGACCCAAGCGGCAGTCCCCAGCAGTCCTATCAAGTCCAAGTGGATAATCAGCCAAGTTTCGGCAGTCCAGAGCTAGATAGTGGCAAGATAACTTGCGAAAGTTGCCGGTCATACTATGGCGGACTGGGTATTTTGCAGTTCAATACTACTTATAGCGCCAGAGTGAGGACGTGGAATACTTACGACTCTCCTTCGGCGTGGCAGGAGGCGACATCCTGCAGCGGTACCGATTGCAATCCCAATGGAAGCTGGAAGACGCCTAGTCACGCTTATCCCAACCCGAATGGGTCATACCAATTCACCTGGTCTCCGACAAATCCGCCCATCGGCCAACCCGTTCAGTTCACCGATAGAACTCTGTTTGACCCGTCAAGCAACAACAAGGCCTGGTCTTGGACATTCGTTCCCGCCGGAGGCGGTTCCGGTTCATCCACCGACCAGAGTCCCGTCTACTCATTCAACAGCGAAGGTATTTATCAAGTCACCCAGAGCGTGAGGGACAACGCCGTGGCGCCGGGCCAATACTGCGCCGGTCCCACCCAAGCCGTGAATCTCCAAAAACCGATACCTGTCTGGAAAGAAGTAGCGCCGAAGTAGCCACTAGTAATTAGCCAATAGCGAATAGGATCAAAACCCGCCCGTTAAGTGGCGGGTTTTGGTTGACCCCGCTAGAAGTCCTTAGCAGGAAAAATTTCAAGAAATTTTTCCTGCTTCGCAACAACAGGATATAATATGAATAACAAAAACTTGTTCGAGTTGAACTTAATACTAGATAAGACAGACTTCTAACGGGGTTGACTGAAACCGAATAATCTATTAAATTTCTTTAAAGAACTTTAATAGGAATGATTATGTCAAACCAAGAACACCCTCTCCCATTTCATAACGTCCGCATCAAAAAGCTCAGGTCATTGCTGGCGATTGTCGAGAATTCCGTAAGGGGCGGTGACAACCACTTATTCCGCAATCTCTATGCTGACGAGAATGGCAAGGAGATAGACATTCTTGAAGGCGGCAGGAATTCTTGCGGCGTTTTTGTTTCCTGGATACTGCTTACCCTCGAACTGATTAAGCGCCCGCACTCAACTGTTTATGCAACTGAAAAAGATCTCGTATCGAGCGGCTGGTATGAGATAAAAGATCTTCGGCCAGGAGCAGTTGTTGTTTGGGAGAGAAAAAGGGGCAACGACGGCCTTTTAGGCGAAAAAGATGTAGAATTTACGCATATGGGTTTTTGTGTTTCTCCAACAGAAGCAATTAGCAACAGCTCTAAGGGAACCGGTTTTCCGTGGAAACACCATATTACTTACAACGGCACTCGTAAGATAGAGAAGATATATTGGCATTCTGCGTTGGACGAATAATGAGAAGCGAACGAGACCGTTGGCTCCGCTCTGCGTTAAGCGGCCGTGCCTTTGACGACTTTCTTAATCCGCCGGGTTGGGGCAGGGTCAAAACAAGAAAAGGCATATCTTTAGCTGCCAAATTCTCTCAAAACGTCGGACTTAACATTCCCATCGTATCGGCCAATATGGACACTATCACTCGGGCCAGAATGGCGGTTGCCGTAGCCAAAGAAGGAGGGATAGGGATCATTGAGAGATACTTAAGCATTGAGGAGCAGTGCGGCAAGGTCAGAGAAGTAAAAAGGGAAGAGAACTATATTATCGGCTTGCCTTATAGCGTTATGCCTTATGGCGATAACATAGCCGGAGCCAGAAAGATTATGGCAGATAAGAAAGTCGGATGTCTGGTTGTTTTAGATGATGACCGTTCAGACAATAAAAAGTTAGCCGGTCTTTTGACTTGCCGGGACGTGAGATTTGCCGACGGCAATGAACCGGTGGCCAGGAGAATGACTCCAAAAGAAAAATTAATTGTTGCCAAGCCGGACATCTCCTTGATAGAAGCTAGACGGCTCTTAGATAAGCACAGATTGGAAAAACTTCCTTTAGTTGATGAGGACTGGAACTTGATCGGCCTAATTACCTCAAAGGATATTGAAAATTTGGAGAGGTATCCTTTAGCCAATAAGGACAAAAACGGCCAGCTTTATGTTGGCGCGGCTATTGGCGCGGTTGGGGACTTTCTTGAAAGATCATCCGAACTGGTTAAGGCCGGCGTTGATGTGCTCGTTATGGATATAGCCAACTTCCAGTCAGACCTTGGAAAAGAGGCAGTCAGGAAATTCCGGAGAAAGTTCACCGATACGGAGTTGGTGGTGGGTAACGTAGTGCTTCCCGAGGCAGTAGAAGTTTATCAGCGACTTGGGGTCAACGGCATCAAAGTGGGACTGGGCCCGGGTTCGGCCTGTACGACTCGTTACAACACGAACATCGGCGTTCCTCAGGCGCAGGCGATATATGAATGCGCTCGGGTTGCGAAAATTCCGGTCATTGCCGATGGGGGTATCAGAAGGAATGGCCATATAAGTTTGGCTTTGCTGCTTGGAGGTGATTCGGTTATGGTCGGCGGCCTTTTTGGCGGAACAGACGAAGCACCCGGTATTGTTTTCCGGCAGTCCACGGGCAAGAAAGTAAAAAGATTTAGAGGCATGGCGTCCCGCGAAGCGATGCATCAAAAATTAAAAGCCGAAGAAGCCGACGATCCTTACGAAATTTCATCCCGGATAAGTCCAGAAGGCATTGAAAAGGATGTTGAAGCAAGAGGCTCGGTCGTGCCTATCGTCAGAGAAATGGCCGGTCATATTGCCTCAATGGTCAGCTATATCGGCGGCCGTACGCTAAGAGAGGCCAAGGAGATATTTATGGCCAATCCGACCAAGCATCTCGTTAGGTTGTCCGAAGCCGCAAAAAGGGAATCGTTTGAAAGATAGTCCCGCAACGACGGGACTTTTAATTTACTCGAAAATGTGATATTATTTGATAGATTTTGGACCGGTATCTCAATTGGCTAGAGAGCGCCCCTGTCACGGGCGAGGTTGCGGGTTCGAGTCCCGTCCGGTCCGCATATGACTTTTGTATATTTTCTTTTGTTAAATAATGGAAATATTTATACTGGATTATCCGACGATTTAAGAAGAAGAAGAATTAGCGAGCATCGTTTAGGAAAAGTAAAATCCACCAAAAATCATAGGCCGATAAGGTTTATAGGATATGAGGCATATTTATTAAAAAGTGACGCCTTGAGAAGAGAAAAGTTTTTAAAAACTACTGAAGGGAGAAGATTGTTTAGGCAACAGTACAGAGATTTGTTAAAACTATCGCTGGGTTCGCCCAGTCATACGACTGGGCGCCCTGTCGAATGACAGGGCGAATCCCGTCGCTCCCGCCATGTGGTACAACTTGGCTGTTTTCATAATCACCGTTTCGTCTTTTGCAGGGCTGGTTATCATAGCAACCAGCTATGACCCGTATGCTGCCGGCAAACTTGTAAAATTCTTATTTTTTGGTTCGCTGGTCCTTGCGATAGCGGGCATTATGATGGGAATGAATATAATTTTTAAAAAATGGAGCAAAAATTCATCAAAATAAATTCACCGGAAGAAGTGGAAACTGCGAGTCAGCTTAACGAAAGGACCGATCCGGAGGGCCTGCGCTTGAAACGGTTTTTGGCTATGCCCGACCTCTCCCGCGCTCCCGGCAGCCCTTTAGCGGAACTCGCCGAGCGCATAGTCGCCTTGCCCCGGTTTGCCGACTTTTTGACTCTGAACGTGCCGGAGGTTGTAAAATACGATATAAGCTTCGACCTCTTTAATTTCCCATCTGACCATCCGGCCCGCAACCCTTCGGACACTTACTTTGTCGGCAGAGACCGCATCTTGCGCACCCATACCACCGTTATGTGGTATTACCATCTTAATTTGCCCGAAGTGAAAGAAAAAATTAAGAGAGGCGAACCGATTGGAGCGCTGTCTCACGGCAAGGTTTACAGAAAAGACGAAATAGACCGCAACCATATGAACGTTTTCCACCAGATGGATGGCTGGTATCTGTGCCGCAAGAGTGAACACGTTATTACCATTCAGGATCTGCAGGATGTTCTGTCAGAAATTGCCAGAGCGGTGTTCGGTAAAAACGTTGAATACCGTTTTAACTCTGACCAGTTCCCATACACGGACCCCAGTTTGGAAATGGAAGTAAAAATAGGGGATAGATGGATAGAAGTTCTTGGCGCCGGTGTGGTCAGGGGTTCAGTGCTTAAGAATCTTGGCGTTGACCCGGACGAATACAACGGCTGGGCGTTTGGCTTCGGTCTTGAACGTCTTGCCATCATCAGTATGGACTTGCCGGATATCCGCCTCTTGTGGTCTCAAGATGAAAGAGTGAAAAAGCAACTAAAACTCGGCAACAAATTCAAAGAGGTCTCAAAGTATCCGCCTATCACCAGAGACATATCTTTTGTGGTCGGCAAGAATTTTGTTCCTAACGACTATTTTGATCTGATCCGTGACTTGGGAGGCGATTTAGTGGAGCAAGTCGAGTTGATAGATAAGTACGAGGACTCAAAAAAGTTCGGACCGGACAGGGCGAGCTATACATACCGGATCGTTTATCGAAGCACGGAAAGGACGCTTAAAAGCGAAGAAGTGGACACGATCCAGGACAAGATCTACAAGCAAACAGCCGAGCAGTTTAAAGCAGAATTGAGGTGATTTTAAAGAACATTTTTGTCTTGTATGCTACCCCTAAAAATGATATAATTTAAGAGTAGGAAATGGTCCCGCCTTGGCGGGATACTCATTTGTAAAACAGCCAAAAATGGCAGCAAAAGAAGACAAAAAACAGCAGTCATATACCGCCAAAGACATCTATGTTTTGGAGGGACTGGATCCGGTCAGAAAAAGGCCGGGGATGTATATCGGCTCTACCGGAGTTGAGGGCCTCCATCATTTGATATGGGAGGTTTTTGATAATTCTCTGGACGAGGCAATGGCCGGCTATGCCAAGAATATCGAGGTAGTTCTTATGCTTAATAACAGAGTGAAAGTGGTTGATGACGGGCGAGGCATACCCGTTGAGAAGCACAAGCAGACGGGCAAGTCGGCGCTTGAGACGGTAATGACCACCCTTCACGCCGGAGGCAAATTCGGAGGCGAGGCGTACAAAGTAGCCGGCGGCCTTCATGGAGTAGGCGTCTCTGTCGTCAATGCGCTGTCAACTTGGCTCAAAGTCGAGGTGGCTCGGGACGGCGAGCTTTATGAGCAGGAGTATGAGAGAGGCAAACCCAAAAAACCGGTCAAAAAGGTGGGTAAATCAAAAGGAAACGGAACCACGGTTACTTTCGAACCGGACCCGGAAATATTCAAAGAGATAAGGTTCGAGTGGGACACTATCCTTACCCACCTTCGCCAGCAGGCATATTTGACGAGAGGAGTAAGAATCAAGATCATTGATCAGAGGAATCCTGTTACCGTTGATTATGGTTTTTATTTTGAAGGCGGCATTGTCTCATACATAGAGTTCTTAAACAGAGACCTTGAGCCAAAAAACAAGAACATATTTTATACCGCCAAGGAACAACAGGATATTTTTGTTGAGATTGCGCTTCAATACGTTGATGACCTGCAATCGAGGGAAATAAGTTTTGCCAACAACATTCATACTCATGAGGGCGGGATGCATGTGACCGGTTTTAGGTCGGCTATTACCAGAGCTCTCAATGACTATGCCAGAAAGAACGGTGTTCTAAAGGAGAAAGACGATAATCTGTCGGGGGAAGACGTGAGAGAGGGTTTGACCACTGTTATATCAGTCAAGTTGAGAGAACCTCAATTTGAAGGCCAGACCAAAGCTAAACTCGGCACGCCTGACGCGAGAACGGCCGTTGAGTCGGTGATGGGTACGGAATTCGCCGATTGGCTGGAAAGAAATCCCACCGATGCAAGAGAAATACTGGAGACGGTTATATTGGCTTCTAAAGCCCGCCTTGCGGCCAAAGCGGCAAGAGAAACAGTTCTGCGCAAAGGCGCCATGGAGGGGATGACCCTTCCCGGGAAACTCGCCGACTGCTCAAGCCGAGATGCGGCCGAGTCGGAATTATTCCTGGTGGAAGGAGATAGTGCGGGCGGCTCATGTAAAAGCGGAAGAGACAGGAGAACACAAGCAATACTTCCATTAAAGGGTAAAATTTTGAATGTTGAAAAAGCGCGAGTTGATAAAATGCTTGCCCACCAGGAAATAAGGGCCTTGATCATCGCGATGGGTACGGCGATTGCTGAAGAGTTTGACTTAAATAAATTACGATATCACAAAATTATTATAATGACCGATGCCGATAGTGTTACGCCTGATACGGCTTTGCTGGTCTATGATAAAAGAAAAGAGCTTCTGCGCAGAGTTAAAATAGGTGACTTTGTTGATAAAGAATGCGATTCAACCGAGGACTATCAGGTTTTTGCCTGCGACTTGGACAAAAAGACATTTTCACTAAGGAACGTTGAGAAAACAATAAGACATCCCGTTCGGAAAAAGATCTACGAAATAGTAACTCGATACGGCTATAAAGTAAAAATTACTTCCGACCACAATGTTTTTCTATACAGAGACGGGCAACTTATCACTGTTCCCACGAAAAAACTTAAAGTCGGTGACTCTTTGGTCGCGCCTTCGGCTCTGCCACGGCTGGATAAAGAGATCGGATTTAATTTAGCAGAGCACATCAGAAATACTGACCACGCTAGTGATGTCAGCGTGAAAGTTCCCCTCTCATTTTTTGCCGCCGTCGATATTCCTGACGACGCTTGGATCGATCTGCCTTCAGAGACGTGGCGAGAAATTCAGAATTTGAGGGAAAAAGCTGGAATTTCAAGACGGTTTATGGGCGAGAAGATCGGCGTCTATTTCACGGTTATGCAGCAGTGGGAAAGTAAAATTGACAATGTGATGCCCCGCTATGGTTTGCTGAAGAATTATTTCTCTGCGTTTCAAGCGGAATATAAGTCCTTAATTCAAAGAGGCAGTGTTTTTGCGCCTCTTAATTCGTGGAAAGGAGTTATACCAGAAAACGCCGAATTTTATTTCAAAAATCACACGAATCGAATAAAAAGTAATTTTGCGCTAGGCGAGGACTTGGCTTATTTACTGGGGTGGTATATGGGTGATGGCTGTTCTATGTTTTTTGGCAAAAATCCTTACCGTTTTGGTATTAGTTTTGGCAAGGATAAAGTTCACTATCTTGACGGTTTGAAAGAAATTATAGGCAGGTTGTTTAACGCGAATGCTTTTATAGATCAGAAAGAAGATGGCGGACAACTCGTTTTTCATTCATATCAATTTAAGGTGTTGCTCGAGATGCTCGGCCTACTGGGTAAAAAGTCCTATGAAAAGTTTATCCCGCCCGAGGTTTTAAGCGCGAAAAAAGAAATCCAAGAAGCGTTTTTGAGAGGGTATCTCGAAAGTGACGGAAGTATTATCGTCAAAAAGTACAGGAGTTTTACGGCACGGATTAGTTTCACCACCGCTTCAGAGGAGCTCAAAGAGGACATCACTATCTTACTTAGACAGTTGGGTGTTTTTCCGGGCGTTACCGGAAGGTATTTTAAAGATCATTTTTTGCGAAACGGGATTAAAATTTCAAGCAAGCGGATGGGCCACATCGTAAGCGTAAACGGTTTTAACCAGCTAAAGAGTTTGGTGAATGTATGGAAGAATCATAAGAATGCCGACAGGTTGTCTGCTTATTTAGCAAGCCACAAACGGAATATCAATAAAATATCTTATAGAAAAACACAAGTCGGAGACGCGGTACTGCTTCCTATTACGGCTATTAAAGAAGTCAAATCTACAAGCGACTATGTATATGATGTTGCCGTCAAAGTCGACGAAAATTTTGTGGCCGGAACAGGCGGCCTTCTTTTGCATAACACGGATGGTAGTCACATTCGTACTCTGCTTCTGACTTTGTTTTATCGCTACTTCCCTAAAGTTATTGAAAATGGCCATCTATATATAGCCCAGCCGCCGCTATATAAGATACAGAAAGGGACGAAAGTTCAATACGCTTATAACGACACTGAAAAGGAAAAAGTACTGGCCGAGATCAAGAAAGATACAATCGACAAGAAGCAAGTGGCAAAAACCAAAGAACCGGTTGAGGAAAAGATATCCGGCGTATCCATCCAGCGCTATAAGGGTCTCGGAGAAATGAATCCTTCCCAGTTGTGGGAAACGACCCTTGACCCGGCAAACCGTGTTCTGCTCCAGGTGGGCATAAAAGACGCGCACGAAGCCGACAGGGTATTCGATGTATTGATGGGTTCGGAAGTTATGCCCAGAAAGAAATTCATACAGTCCCACGCCAAATCGGTACAAAACTTGGATATTTAAATTGAATGAGCGAGACATCTTTTCACTTCGAAACTCCGCCGGACTTTCAACCAAACGTTGACTATCGTTCGGTGATTGAAAAAGGAGAGATCGTCTCCACCAAACACCTTGAGGGCTACTGGCCTATGAGTGTTGTCGCATTCAAAACGGGGGAGAGCGCTATCTTCAAAACCACGGATGACAAACTTGAGGCAGTGGTCTCTGCCATTGACTCGGCGGGCCAATTCGACCTGATACCGCCGGTTGCCGCAAGAAACGTAGAGGGCTCAAGTGGAATGGTCCAGCATATTCCTGAGGACAGTCAGCTGGCTATATATTACAGCGACTGGAAAGAACTGGTATCGGAGGAAGAACTGATAAAAGCGGCCGCTTTTGACTTTGCTTTGGACTCCAAAGCGCGGACGCAAATAGACATTTTGATAAACCGGAACAAGAAAAAGATCTTTCTCATCAATAACGACGGTTTGATGCTGTTGGAATATGGGCACAAAGAGAAGTCAGTTTTGGCCCCGTTAACGGTTGAGAAGGGCCCCGTCGGTTTATCCGAAAAAGTTATCGCCGGATTTAGAAAAGTCATCGATTCGGAAGGCGAATTGATGAAAGGTCTCAATAAACGAGAGGCGGACTTTGTATCCGGATTCGTAAGCAGAGCAAAACTGCTTGTAGAAAATAAAGCACTGTTATGACATTAATGTATTTTGTTGACGTATATGAACTGGACAAGCTCAAGCATCAAAAGAAGGTGGCTACGTTTAAATTTGGCGAAGAAACGTTCGGCTCGGTTCAAGTGGAAGGTGAAACCGCAAATCCGGTGGTTGACAGCGTAATTCGGGAAGGGATATTTGACTATAAATTTTCAAGGCCAGGCCGGCTCTATCCTTATGACGGGATGAGTTTCCTTGAGAACCTGAAATATAACCTCAGGTCCGGATACCTCTCTGCCACAGATGTTCAACAGAAAGCAGTTGACAGTTAGTACCACGTTTTGTTATCATTAGGGCAAGATAAATATTGCCCCCGAGGGGGTTTTAAAATACAAAAATTATGGAGAAAGTAACTCGATTTTTGAAAGAGGTCAGGCATGAGCTGGCGAAAGTAACCTGGCCCACCAAAGGCCAGGTGATCCAATACACGGTGGTAGTCGTAGTCATCAGTTTAGCCGTGGCCGTATTCCTGGGTGTGCTGGATATTGTATTCGAGTGGCTGTTGAATAAATTTCTTATAAATTAAACCTTATAACGCAGCGCGCTTGGCCATATTCAAGGCAAAAGCGAGGACCGAACCGAGCCATACTGTAGTATGGTGAGGGAGGACCAGAGCTTTTAACGAAGAATACGGCCAAGCCCGTAGGGCCCGTACCGATAATGCGAAGCATATCGGAGGGCGAGCAAGTTAGAATGCCAAAACAAGTAACAACTGGAGAAAAGAATTGGTACGCAATCCATACCTACTCCGGGTACGAGGATAACGTGGCCAGAAACCTGAAACAGCGCGTCGAGTCGCTTGGTTTTGAGGATAAGATATTCAATGTCTTGGTTCCCAAAGAAAAGAAGATAAGAATAAAAGGAGGCAAGAGAGAGACCATAGAGGAGAAAATATATCCGGGTTATGTTCTCGTTGAAATGATGGTGGATGACGACTCCTGGTATGTAGTCAGAAACACGCCGAATGTGACCGGATTCATCGGAGCCGGCACCGTGCCGACCCCGCTTTCAAGCGAAGAAGTTGAAACGTTATTGAAGAGGATGGGTGTTGAAGAGCCGAAGTACAAGATTGACGTCGAGGTGGGCGATAGGGTAAAGATAGTTGATGGTCCGTTCAAGGACTTTGACGGCAAGATATCCGAGATAGATATGGAAAAAGGCCGGGTAAAGGTGCTGGTCACCATATTCGGCCGGGAGACGCCGGTTGAACTGGATTTCCTGCAAATCAAGAAATTGTAATAATATTTTTTAGAACGCAGCTGGCTTGGCCAAGATTGAGGCAAAAGCGAGTATTGCGACGAGCCATATTGCAATATGGTGAGGAGCAAACGGAGCTTTTAACGAAAATATTGGTCAAGAGCGTACTGCTTCAACGGACGAAGTCCGTAGCAGAGCGGTCAGCAAGTTATAAATGGCAAAGAAAATAAAAACAATAGTAAAGCTCCAAGTCGAAGGCGGGCGGGCGACGCCGGCTCCGCCGGTTGGCACCGCCCTCGGTCCTCACGGGATAAACCTCCAGCAGTTCGTGTCGCAATTCAACGATATGACCAAGGACAAAATGGGCCAGGTCACTCCCGTTGAGATAACTATCTATGAAGACAGGAGTTTTGACTTCAAATTAAAGACCCCGCCTGCGGCATACCTCCTCCGTGTCGCTGCCGGACTAGAGAAGGGTTCGGGTGTTCCCAATAAAAACAAAGTAGGCAAGGTAACCAAAGATCAAGTAAGACAAATAGCCGAACAGAAAATGGCCGACCTGAACGCCAACGACGTCGAAGGAGCAATGAAGATAGTAGAAGGCACCGCCCGCTCAATGGGGATCGAGGTGAAGTAAAAATGAGTAATTAAGTAATTGGGTAATTGAGAAATTAAACCCCGCTCTTTGCAAAAGAGCGGGGTTTTAGTTAAAATTAGAAAACAAGTTTTTTAAAAAGGAATTTTATGGTCAGCAATCCGTATCCGGGGAAATTAATTTTGCTTGCTGGCGTTGATGATTCGGGCAAAGGCACTCAAGCTCGCCGACTCGAAATAATTATTCCGGCCAGCTACCCTAAAGTCAAAGTTCTGCGGCCATTTCCAAAAGAGCCGACAAAAGGGCCGATCGGCCAGAGAATTTATGATATCTTATTTGACCGTGATCCCGAGTTCACGCTTAAAGATGGCGTGGAGGGTAAGGTCAAAATTACCGACTTTGAATTACAGAAGTGGTTTATCAGGGATCGCATTCAGCATTATCAAAATGTCATTATTCCAACGCTGGCCTCCGGCATAAATATCATCTGTGATCGGGGGATGGACAGCACTATCGTTTACGGCGGGAACACAATCGGGGATTTCAGAAAGATAGTCGCTTTGCACGAAGAGATGTTCGCGGAAGCGGGACTGACTCTTTTCTGGCCGGACCTGATTGTCGTATATGACATTACGCCGGAAACGGCGATGAGGCGCAGAAAAGCGTCGGGTAAAGAATGCGACGCTTTTGAGGATGAACTAAAGACCAGACGAGTGACAAGCAACTATCGGGCATTGGCGGCTCTATATCCGAATTGCCGTCTTGTTGACGCGGAGCCGGAAGGAGAAGAAGGTCAACGGGTTATCTTTGCCGATGCTCGCCGATATATTTATCCGGTGCTGGGAATTAAAGATTGGGGATCAGACGGGGCATAATTGCCCCTTTTTTGTTTTTTAAAATTTTGATACTATCTCTGAACCAGTTCTTTTATTGTAGGAGTGTTGATGTCTGACCAACTCCCAAACCGTATTTTTGAAGAAGTGAGTCAAACATTTCGTCCAACAAGCGAAGGCGCGGAAAAGTGGCTTTATCGCCCTATTCAGTGTCTTGACCACGGATTTGTGTATCTGGCCGACTACATGGGAACCGACCTTGCCGTTGTTGATGCGGCTCGGGTTTCATATGGTCAGGGCACAAAATCCGTAAATACCGCCGAGAATCTGATCCGCTATCTTCGCCGGCATGTCCACACTTCTCCCTCGGAGATGGTGGAGGTAAAATTCCACTGCAAGATGCCGATCTTTGTGGCTCGCCAGTGGGTGCGGCATCGGACGGCAAATATCAACGAATACTCCGGCCGTTATTCGGAAATGGTTGACCAGTTCTATTTGCCTGAACCGGATGTTATCAAAAAGCAGGCCATAGACAACAAGCAGGGGCGAGGAGAAGATCTTTCTGATGAAGAAAAACAAAAAGTGAGAGAGATACTCTCGGCTGGTTATCGGCGCCAATACGCCGACTATCAGGAGCTGCTCAAAATGGGTGTCGCCCGAGAGCTGGCCCGCATTCCGCTGCCGGTAGCGAACTACACCGAGTGGTATTGGAAGATAGATTTCCACAACCTTATGCACTTCTTGCGTCTTCGATTGGACACCCATGCTCAATACGAGATCCGTGTTTACGGCGAGGCGATGGCCAGGATCATCCAGGCCGCCTTTCCGATGTCGTTCCGGGCATTTGAGGACTACCAGCTCCACGCTCTTTCATTCTCACGGCTTGAGCTTGAGATATTGAGCGCTCACCAGTGGCCGATGTCCATTGAAAAAGCCAGCCACGTGATTCCGGAATCAATGCCGAACAAACGCGAGCAGGAAGAATTTGTAGCAAAGCTTGGTCACTTGAAGTTTGTCATATAAGCCCAAACTGGGCTTTTTTTATTGGGAAAATCGTGATAAAATCTATTTAATATGCCAGCTCCAATAGACCCAATTAAGAGAGAAGTATGGCTTAAGAAGTTGAGTCTAGTTCATAAAGGTAAAGCCACCTGGAATAAAGGAATAAAAATGCCATTAGAGTTTCGGTTAAAAATGGGAAAATTATCCAAAGAATTTTGGACTAATCCAGAAAATAAAGGAAAGATCCTGATAAGAAATCTAAAAGTAGCCGAGTCTAAAAAGGGAGATAAAAATCCAATGAAAAGACCGGAAGTGGCCTTAAAAGCAAGTATCGCAATGAAAGGAAGGTTGGTAGGCGACTTAAATCCTTCTTGTAGAGCAAGTGTCAGGGCCAAAATCAGCCAAGCACTTATGGGGCACACTTTTACTCCAGAAAGCCGCGAGAAAATTAGCAAAACTCTTACGGGAAAACTTGTCGGTGAACTCAATCCTTTTTATGGCAAACACCACACAGCTGAAAACATAGAGAAAAGCAGAGTAAGAACTATAAATATGTTAACCTCGGGCCTGCTTTCGAGCAGGAGAACTACCATAGAGTTAAAAGTTAGAGGAGCCTTGCTAAGGGCAAACTTTAAATTTAAAGAACAAGTACCCTTAAAAGAGATTACGGTGGTTGATTTTTATTTACCAGAATATAACATAGTAATTTATTGTGACGGTGATTATTGGCACAAAGGAGGATGGGCGAAGAAACATAAGGTGCCGAATAAAGACAAGTGGCAAACTAAGATTTTGGAAAATGAAGGATATAAAGTTTTTAGGTTCAGTGAAACAGAGATTGAAAGGTCGGCTGATAATTGTATTGAATTAGTTAAAGATCATATTAATAAGATGGCATGAAAGATCTTAAATACAAACCTGTAATAGGACTTGAAATACATGCTGAGTTGAAAACAAAAACGAAGATGTTTTGTGATAGTTTAAATGATCCTGACGAGAAACATCCTAACGTCAATATATGTCCAATTTGCCTTTCACATCCGGGGACTTTGCCTGTTGCCAACGAAGATGCCGTAAAAAAAGTTATTATGGCTGGGCTTGCCCTCGGTTGTAAAATAGAAAAAGACACTTTCTTTGAGAGGAAGAATTATTTTTATCCCGACCTCCCCAAGGGTTACCAGATATCACAGTATCAAAAACCGCTATGCTATGGCGGCCAACTTAAAACAGGCAATAAAAACGTAAGGATAACAAGAATTCATCTCGAAGAAGATGCCGGACGGTTATATCACTTATTGGACAAGGACCCCGCTCCAAGCTTATCCGCTGACCGCCATTCAGAAAAGGGGCGGGCTTGGGGCGGGGCAGGTTATTCTCTTGTTGACTTCAACCGTGCCGGAGTACCACTTATGGAGTTGGTAACCGAGCCGGATATTGAAAGCGGAGAAGAGGTCAGAAGATTTGCCGAAGAACTCCAATTGATATTGCGGTACATTGGCGTATCGGATGCCGATATGGAAAAGGGGCAAATGCGCGTGGAGGTGAATATATCGTTAAGTCCTTCGACAAGCTCAGGACAAATGCCTACGGCATTTGGCACGAAGGTTGAAGTTAAAAACATCAACTCAATTAAATTTGCCGCAGATGCCATTGACTATGAAATAAAACGACAGACCGAACTGCTTGAAGCAGGGGAGAAGATAAAACAGGAAACGCGAGGTTGGGATGAAAAAAAAAGGGAGACGTATTTAATGAGGACAAAAGAAGAGGCACAGGATTACAGATATTTTCCGGAACCGGATCTCCCACCGATTCATTTTGAAGACACCGATGTTGAAGATATCGGTTCCCGACTTCCCGAGTTGCCCCGGCAAAGAAGGGCAAGATTCTCCAAACAGTACGGCTTGCCGGAAAGAGATATAGAACTTTTCACGGCAAATAAATCACTCGGCGATTACTTTGAACACGTGGCATCGGAACTTTTGTCTTTTGATAAATTAGACCACCTGAAAAGACCCGAAGCGGAACACCAGAACAAATTATTCAAACTTGCTTCCAACTATCTTATTACCGAATTAAAACGTATGGCCGAAGAAGTTTATGCCGAACCGGCGGATACAAAGGTGTCGCCGGAAACGCTGGCGGACCTGGTTGTCAGGATATTCCACGGCGAGATTTCTTCAAGCGGCGCCCAAACAGTGCTGAAAGAAATGTTCGCTACCGGCGCTTCGCCGGGGAAGGTGATAGAGGAAAAAGACCTCGCGCAGTTATCAAACGTCGGTGATCTTGAAACGGCAGTGGACAAGGTTATCGCAGACAACCCTAAAGCGGTCGAAGATTATAAAAAAGGAAAAGAGGCGTCGCTAAAATTTATGGTTGGAATGGCGATGCGCGAAACAAGAGGAAAAGCCAACCCGCAAGTGGTCGAAGAAATAATACAAAAGAAGCTTAAGGCCTAAAGCTTAAAGCTTAAAGCTAATAGTATGTCTATTTTCGAAAAATTCAGGAGAAGAGAAAACGAAGAGCGGGATCTAGCTGAAGAGAGAAGGCAAGAGGCGGTCAGGCGCGCTCAAGAGGACTTGAGAGAAAGATTGAAGAAGAAAGAAGAAGGCAAAGAGGGGGAAGAAGTTGACTTAACGGAGGAATTGAATAAATAGTTTCTCGGCTTCTCGCTGTCCGTCGGCTGACGGATTGAGCCAGTGTATTTCTTTATTTCTTTTAAACCAGGTCATCTGGCGCTTTGAGTATTTGATGATGTCTCTGAGCAAATTCTCATATTCTTGAGAATTTGAGAATGATTGTTTTCGTTCCGAGCTTTTTAACCATCGGCTGACCCATCTGTATTCTAAACCAAAGTCATAAAGTCGTTTTTTGGTTACACTCGACCTCAGAAGGTTTTTGACCTCCCTCACCACTCCTTGTTTAAGGCGTTTGTTTAATCGTTTTTTAATTCTTTTATTAAGGTCTTTTTGTTGAAACTTTATTCCAATCCAAAGAATTTTGTAATTGACTTCATTTTCAGCGACCGCGTTTTTTGAAGTTAATGTTGGTTTGGGTGATTTTTTAACGGCCACAGCGATTTCCAAAGCTCGTATCAGTCGGCGTTTGTTTTGGGGTTCTATGGTTTTAGCTCTGTTTGGGTCTAATTTTTCCAATCGTTTGAACAGTTGTTCCGCTGACTGTTTCTCAAGTTTCGCGCGAAGTTTTTTGTTAGGCGGAACTTCGGCAACTGATATTCGGCCGAGCAGGACGTCAACGTAGAATCCCGTACCACCGACGATGACAGGAATTTTGCCTTTAGCAAATATTTCTTTTATCGCTTTCTCTCCTAATTTTTTAAAATCATCAGCAGTGAATTGTTTTTTAGGCGATACAATGTCGATAAGACGATGGGGCACTATTTTCTGCTCTTTTTTTGACACTTTTCCTGTTCCGATGTCCATTCCGCGATAAACCTGCCGACTGTCGGCAGATATTATCTCTCCTTCAATTTTTTTAGCAAGTTTTATAGCCAAATCCGACTTCCCTGAAGCCGTCGGACCGACGATGACGATGACTTTAGCCAAATTGATTTTAGTCATTGAAAAAGGTAGTATAGATGGAGTTTCTTGCCAATAAAGGATGTTAGCATGTGAGGGAAAAAACAAGCAAGCTTCTCGAGCTTTGGCCTGTTTATCTCCTTGCCTGCGTTTATTATGTATCTTGGTTCAATCCGGACCTTGTTATCGCTCCTATGCTTCTACTGAATCATCACTCGAAGCTGTGGGTGGTGTTTATTGTCGGCTTTGTCGGTTTCTCAGAAATGCTCGGCGGCTACAAAGGATGGTCGGGAATGAGGGGTTTGGTCGTGGAGAAGTGGCTAAAAGATAAAGAATTTGTTAAAAAATTGAAAGGTGAGGAGAGGGCAGGTAACTTTGTAGAAGGCCTTGAGATACGCCTTACTAGAAAGTATCTAAAATTTACGGACAACAGAGAGTACTATGAAGAGCCGGTTTCCAAGGTATGGCTATTTCGTAACATGGACAAGGTGCTCAAGTGGCTTGTGATTATTTTAAAAAGTGGAGGAGTGATTGCGATGTTTATCGTCGGCTTAATTCCAGTTCCCGGTTTTCGCGTAATACCGGATATACTGTGCGGAACCGCCAGATCCAAAATGGGATTTATAGCCTTGTCTTTGGGCAACTTTCTAAAGACAGTTGGTATGGTTTACGGTTGGGGTGAGATACTCTCATAAAACCAGAAGACCTTTTAAGGTCTTTTTGATTCTATTTCTTTTGTAATTTTTTCTATGAACTCCTCAATTTTAATCTGGCCAACATCGCCCTTGCCTCTCTGTCGTACGGCAACGGCTTTGGCTTTAACCTCTTTCTCGCCGACAACCAAGACATAGGGGACTTTTTGCAGTTCTGCTTGCCGTATCTTCTTTCCAAGCGTTTCATTGTCCAGATCAACTTCCGTTCTGATTCCGGCCTCTTTTAACTTATCCCGGACGTTTTCTGCCCACTTGTTCTGCTTTTCCGTTATCGGCAGTACCGCTGCTTGCACGGGGGACAGCCAGACCGGAAATGCTCCGGCAAAGTGCTCGATCAGGAATCCAATGAATCTTTCATCAGATCCCAGGGGTGCCCTGTGGATGGTATAAGGTATTGTTTTGTCTGACCCATCTTTATCAACATAATTCAACCCAAACCTTTGTCCCGACCCAAAGTCAAGTTGGTTTGTTGAAGCGCCGTATTCTTTTCCAATGGCGCTTTTAATATTGAAATCAAACTTAGGTCCGTAAAAAGCGGCTCCGCCTTCGTTTTCAACATATTCTATTCCTGATTTTTTTGCTGCCTCCTTAAGGATCTTGATTGCGTTTTCCCAGCCGCTCGGGTTATCAAAATATTTGTTTTTCTGGTTTTTAAAATCAGGCAAAGCGAGTTCTATGTAATAATCCTTGATCCCGAAAATTTTATAGTAAAAAGAGTGGAGGTTGATGATTTTAACCAACTCATCCACTGCTTGTTTCTCAGTGCAATATATGTGAGCGTCGTTTTGTGTCATACCTCTGACTCGCAAAAGCCCCAAGAGTTCTCCACTTTTTTCATATCTGTAAACTGTTCCAAATTCGGCAAATCTAACAGGAAGCTCCCGGTAAGAGCGCTTTTTATACCCGTAAACCATGTGAGAAAACGGGCAATTCATTGGTTTTAAATAGTAGTTTCCTTCCTCTGATGCCATTGGCGGGTACATATCGTCCGCGTAATACGGCAAATGCCCCGATGTTTTAAATATGTTTTCCTTGGCTATGTGAGGAGTTGATATTCGCTGGTATCCTTCCTTTGCTTCAATTTCTTTGGCAAAGCTTTCTAAAACTTCTTTCAATATCGTGCCTTTTGGGAGCCAAAAAGGCAGGCCTGGGCCGACTTCTTCTATCGTGGTGAATAGTTCCAACTGTTGGCCAAGCTTTCGATGGTCTCTTTTCTTGGCCTCTTCAAGCATTGTGATGTGGTCGTCAAGCTCCCTTTTTGTGACAAAAGCGAAGCCGTAGGCGCGGGTTAGTTGAGGATTTTTCTCATCTCCCCTCCAGTATGCCCCGGCGACGTGAGAAAGTTTGAATGCTTCGGGGTTGATGTCTTTGGCACTGGCCACATGGCCGCCTCGGCAAAGATCGGTAAAGCTACCCGAAGTATAGAGGGTTATTTTCTCACCCTTATTCTCGAGCTCGCTTATCAATTCTTCTTTGTAGGGATTTCCTTTAAAGAACTTTCTTGCTTCGTCAGCGTCAACCTCGCGGCCTTCGAATTTATCCCAGGTCTTTAATATCTTGCGCATCTCGGCTTCTATCCGGGGTAAGTCGGCGTCTGATATCTTTCCGGCAACATCGATGTCGTAATAAAATCCGCCATCAATTGAGGGACCTATTGCCAACTTTGAGCCGGGGTACAATTCCAAAACCGCCGCACCCAAAAGATGGGCGAGAGAGTGGCGGAGGTGTTCTATTGGATCTTGGGGCATAAGTTAAGGATATCAAAAAGAGCAAAAAACAAGAATTGACAGAGCTTAATCAATGTGTTAATTTAAAGCCACCAAAGCAAAGGAGGGGAAACATGTCGAATCTGCTGAGAAGGTTCGTTGACGAGGGTGATTTGCTCCTTGGGCGAGTTCTTTTGAAGAGAATGGGTCAGCGTATATATAGTGACGCAAAGGAGAGAGTCGGTAATTCTGTAAATCTGTTCGAGGTCTATGATATTTGTTTAGCTGCTCTTGTGTTTGATAAAACTTTTGGTCTTTCGCGTGATGATGCCAGGATTGTGGCTTATGCATTAACTGAAAAAGCGGTTAAAGAGTGTCTTCAGGAAAAACTCAGAGAATAAAACCCCGTGTGTCCGCTTTAAGCGGATTTTGTTTTACAAAAAAATAACGTCGTGGTATCTTAACGCCACTTCAAGCAGTTCGTTAAAAGGGAAAACAATGAAGCTAGTTGGATCTTTCCAGGCACTTTTTATCTTTTGTTTCTTAAGTTTTTACACTGACAATGCTTACGCACAGCAGCCCGAGAATTTGCCCTCTGGTCTTTCTTCAGAAATAGCCGATTTTGTTGTCCAGTGGGGCAATTCAGATGGCTTCAATTCAAGATTACCTGACGAAGGATTGATGTACGAGCTGAAGTTCTTTTTGGGATCAGAGTTTTACCAAGTGACCGTCTACCAATACAATTCGGGTATTAGGCATTTAACCTTGAATTATTACTTAACCAACCAGATTTTTGACGGACGGTCGTCGCCTGCCGAGTTTGTTGCCCGTGAACTGATGTATGGTGTGCCCAAAATTCATCTCGAGCTCCACATAACGGACAAAAACATAGACGGGACAGCTGATGTCTATCAGGAATTCACAAAGAGGATTGGGCCGGTCTATGAGGGATTTACAAGAGAGGAGAGAGACAGAGGCAAAAAAGCCGGGGTTGGCGAATACTTGCTTTTAGAAGGAAAGGTTTATCGTGAGAGGAGATTCAGGAGAGACAGATGGACAACTGCCTCAGAGCAGGAAAGAACGGAAGTGCGAGTGTCCTATGAAGAATTGCTCTCAAAGCTGGCTTTCCACTGGAGACTTATCCAGTATCATCAATAATCTTCATAATTTCCAGTTCGCCCTCGGGCGAATTTTGTTTTTAAGCAGCCGCGGCGATTGTCTTTACATCATCACACAAGAGTTTAAGAGAGCCGTCGCGGTCATTTATTTTCCCGGTGGCAACGACGATGCTGTTCTCTTTCCAGATGTCCGGGTTTCTTTCGAGAACGTTGGGGAATACCACTACCTCTATTTTAGAGGTAAGGTCTTCGAGCAAAGAGAACAGCATCGGTCTTCCGGTTTTGGTCATTATCTTTTGTATCTTGGTTATCACCCCTCCTATTCTGACCGTACCGGCGGTGGTGGAGGATATGTTTTTGATAGGCAATACGCCCTCCAGGCGCAGTGCCGGCTGAAATTCGTTGAGGGGGTGAGCTGATACGAACAGGCCAAGCAGTTCCTTTTCCCACATTAGTTTGTCCCAGACCTTGGCCGGTTCTGCCGCCATTAAACGTAACGGCGGCAGAGATACATCGGTTGAATCGCCGAACAAACTTGTTTGACCCCGACTGGCGTTTTTTTGTTTTTCGTGGGAGTAAGACAGCAAAGATTCAAGATTAGTAAGCAGTTGATTTCTCTCGCCGAAAGCGTCAAGCGCTCCGCATTTGATCAGTGACTCAAACGATTTTTTATTGAGGTCTTTGTTCTGTACTCTTGTGACGAAGTCGTCGATGTCCTTGAACTCGCCGCTCTTGTTGCGTTCGGCGATGATGGCGTCAGCAACGCCTTCGCCCAAATTTTTGATGGTCAATAGGCCGAAGCGGACCTGGTCCGACTGACCCTTAATGACCGTAAAGTCCTTGAAGGAACTGTTAATATCCGGCGAAAGGACGGCAATTTTCATTCTTTGGCATTCCGTTATTACCTCGGCTATCTTTTCGGTATCGCCGGCTTCTGCCGTAAGCACGGCGCACATATATTCTGCCGGGAAGTTAGCTTTCATATACGCGGTTTGATATGCGACGCGCCCGTAACAAGCGGCGTGGGAGTTGTGAACGATAAAGTCATTGGCGACAAAGTTGTGAGTTCCCTCTATCTCTAAATCATAAGTTCTTTCTAAACCGACAGATTTAATTTCTTTTATCTCGTCCCACAGAATGTCCGAATAGGAGATTTGGGATATCTCCTCGTTATCAAGAATTTCCGCCATGTTCTGTATCGTCTCCCGCAAATACCCGGATTTTCTTCTGTCATTTAAAAGTAAGCGTTCTGCCACGCCGAATGTTTTTGCAAAACTCTTGTAATTATAATTTTCGGCAATGATGGCTTTTCTAAGAATGTCTCTGATCAAACTTACCGGTATAACATCTGAAGATCCTCTGGCGGCCCACTTTTTGATAGAGCCGTTGAGAATCGGGTGGTTCCCCAGTATGTTTTTACAGGCTGACCCTTTTTGTCCGACGAACTGATCGGAGAAGTTACTAATGAATTTCTCAATATTATTCCAACGGCTGATGTTGATCCTAAATCCTAATCTAATTTCTCCCCGATATTTAAACTTCAAAGAGTGAACTGTGCTGATTATCCCAAACCGGAGCAAAAGGTGTTGTAATTGGCGAGCTAGTCGTTCTGACGAAGTTGCGTAGAATATTTGAGGCCAACTTTTTCCCGGACTCACGGTGATACTCCCATCGCCCTGGAACATTTTCCCAATCAATACAGCCAGCTTCTCTTTTGGCAGATTAAAGACAAAATCAGGTATAAACTTCTCGGTTGCCTTTTTGTATTTTAAACCGAGTGACTCAATGTAGGTAACTACTTCCGAAGGACTGGTTATTTTAGTCCTCTTTGAATATACGGATACAGCAGGTTTAGAAGCATTAAGGACTGCGGTTGTATTTGCGAACATTTCAAGATTTTTAATATAATCGTCCAGTTCATCTTTCTTTGTGGAATAAAAATAAACTCCGTGAGGGTGGCACAGATTGCCTTCGGCGAGAAGGTATCCCAAAACAGCCATCTTGAAATCTGGTGTTTGCGATACGGTGTTTGCTGTGGCTATAACTCTCGGTACCGCAATTTTTTCACCCACAGAAAGGTTACCTAATTCTGACCAGCCCTCTACTCCCAAAAACGGATGGTTGCTTGTTGCTTTAATTAAGCGTCCGCTCCTGGTCCTGACCTCAAAGAGTTCTTTAATTCCGTTATCAAGCACTCCTTTCATTTCGGCCGGTTTTAATTTCATATCATTATCTAAAGAAAGAACCCGTCCCACCTTTTTGTTCCCGGTGTATATGTCTTCAATTTTTATCAAGTTGCCGGTGTCAAAGTCATAAATAAGAGTATCTCCAGCTAAACATTTGTTAAAACCATAACCCTGAAATGGCTCAAATAAGTTCCAAACATATTCTGCTTTTTCTTTACTCATTCCGCTGTGGGTCTGGCATCCTTGAACGAAAATCTCATGCTGTTTGGCCATTTCGGCAGGAATCTTTTTGCCGACTGCGTTGCGGAATTTATCAACCGACTCCCAGTTGTAACCGGCCAGTTCCATAGCCGTAAACAAAAGATCGTCTTGATAAACCAAGATCCCGTATGACTTGTCAAGGAATTTTTCCGCTTTTGGATGGAAATATGTAATGGGGCTGCGGCCGTGTTTGCGCGCGATGTATTCTTGAATGTTGTTGATCGGACCGGGTCGATATAAAGCAACCATAGCATTAATATCGTGGATGGTTGTCGGCTTGAGTTCCATAAGGTGTTTGGTCATTCCAGCAGAACCGCCGAGCTGGAAAACTCCTTCTGTTCCGCCATTGGCCAGCATTGTGAATGTTTTTTTATCATCAAAAGGAATTTTTTCAATATCAATGTTTATATTTCTATGTTCCTTAACCAGCCGCACGGCATTCTCCAAGATCGCCAAGTTGCGAATGCCCAAGAAGTCAAGTTTAGTAAGACCAACACCCTTTTCGCCGACAGTGTACATATCGTATTGAGTGATAATATTGTCTTCTCCTTTTGGGTCAAACTGGATGGGCACGTATTCTGTTAGCGGTTTGGGTGCGATGACCACGCCGGCGGCATGAACGGAAACATGGCGGACAGTGCCTTCCAGTTTTTTGGCGATATCAAGTATCTGGCGGGCCTCTCCGTCCCGGTTGTAAAGGTTTTTGAGCTCGGGTTCCAATTCCATGGCATGGTCGATGGTCATAGGGAAGCCCTGTGAGCCCATTGGGATTAGCTTTGCGATGCGGTCGCCTGTCTCGTATGGTTTTCCGGTTGCTCTTGCCACGTCACGGACCGCTCCGCGGGCCAGCATAGTGCCGAAGGTGCCTATTTGGGCCACTTTATCGGCGCCATATTTCCTTTTGGTATACTCTATGACTTCCTGCCTTCTGTTGTCGGCAAAGTCCATATCAATATCCGGCGCAGAGGGCCTGGATAGGTTTAAAAACCTTTCAAATGGAAGCTGGTATTCTATGGGGTTAACATTGGTAATGCCTGATAAATAAGCCACCATTGAACCGGCGACTGAACCTCGGACAGTGGTATAAATATTGGATTCATGCGCGAATCGGAGCAGGTCGGCAACAACAAGGAAATACGGGGCGTAGTTCTTGTTTTTAATGATTTCGAGTTCGTAAAGCCGGCGCTCTTCAATTTCCGGGTTATTGTCCAAACTGCGCTCTCTGGCCCCCTTGAGGGTCAGCTCGTCAAGCATCTGGTCAGCTGTTTTGCCTTGTTCCAGTTCAAAGTTCGGGAAAATGAATTTGCCCAGATCAAGTTCCACATTGCATCTTTCGGCGACCTTTTCCGTGTTTGCCACCGCCTCGGGGATATCTTTGAACCATTCCAGGGCTTCTTCGGTTGAGATGAGATGGTACTGGCCGTTGCCGGAAAAGATCTTGGTATCGGCGACGTCCGTATTGGTAGATATGGCCACAAGCGTTTTGTGAGCGAATGCGTCATCGGGATGAAGATAATGCGAGTCCTGAGTGGCTACAAGCGGTATGTTGAGTTTGCGGGAAAATTCTATCAAGGACTTTTTCCAATCCTCAAAAAATTCAACGTCAGGGTGGTTCATTATTTCGAGGTAATAATTGTCCGGGCCGAAGATCGACTGGTATTCTTTAATGACCGCTTCCGCTTTTTCCATGTTTCCGGATTTGATGGCTCGCCCCAGCTCGCCCGCAGGACAGCCGGATAAGGCAATGAGTCCTTCAGAGCACTCTCGAAGCAGGTCTTTGTCCACGCGCGGTTTATAATAATAGCCCTCAAGGTGGGCGGCGGTGGTGAGTTTGATGAGATTCTGGTAACCGGTGTTATTCTTGGCTAGGAGGGTGAGGTGGTAGCGTTTGTTGTCGATATGAGATTCTTTCTGAAACCTGGTTCGGTTTGCGACATATGCTTCAACTCCGATTATCGGCTTGATGCCGTTCTTCACACAGGCCATATAGAACTCTACGGCTCCGTACATTGCGCCATGGTCGGTCAAAGCTATTGCGGGCATACCATTCTCTTTCGCGAGCTTGACCATATCCTTGACCTTGGAGAGGCCGTCAAGGAGAGAGTAGTGGGAGTGAGTGTGGAGATGAACGAATTTCATAACCTTATTTTAGTTCTTTGTTCTTGATCGGACAAATGTGGACAACATCCTAGGAGAGCAGAACTCAAACTATCATCGGCTTGAGAAGCTCAAGAATGAGATGATTTCGCGACGCGACGACGAAGATGTATTAAATATACTTCAAGGAGGAGCAACAAAGAAATCAGCCATTTTTGAGCTTCCCTGCGGGCGGGGCAGGTTTGCTTATCTGCTTCGTTGCTCGTCGCTCACGTACATTAAGTACGCATCACTCCTCGCGCCTAGCATATAAGCAAACCTGCTCCCGCTCAATTGATGAGAGTTTGAGTTCTGCTCTCCTATACTTTAGAAGATTTGTCAAAAACCCATTCTCGTGATAATATTTCTGAACTATGGCAGTACCACGTCATCATATGGCCAAAGGCAAGCAGAAGAGGCGCAGAAGCCACCTTGCCCTAAAGCCCAAAAAATTAGTAAAATGTTCTCATTGCGGAAGAGAAATTTTGCCGCACATTGTTTGCAGATACTGCGGCTATTACAAAGGCAGGGAAGTTATCAACGTTTTGGCCAAGGAGTTGAGGAAGAAGGAAAAGAAACAGCATTCGGCGGCAAAGTAATAGTGATTAAATATCTGATCTAATAAATGGCATCAAGGCACCTTTCTAGAAGTGTAGCTATGCAATCGCTCTATGAGTGGGATTTTCGAGGCAGAAAAGAAGAAATGCTGCCTGAAGTAATGGAAAGGAACATCCAAGAATTTGCTGCCGGAATGGAAGACACTACTTTTGTCCGCGACTTGGTCAACGGTGTCATAGAGCACATAACCGAGCTGGACAAGATCATAGAAAAAGCCGCTCCCCAGTGGCCTCTTGAGCAGATAGCGATAGTTGACCGAAATGTGCTTCGTCTCGGCCTTTACGAATTGCTGTTCGGAAAGAGGGACGAGGTGCCTCCCAAAGTTGCCATAAACGAAGCCATAGAATTGGCAAAATCATTCGGCGGAGAATCGTCCGGCAAATTCGTTAATGGTGTATTGGGCACTGTTTACAGAGAAATAGGCGAGCCCGGAAAGGACGATGCGCCGCCGGCCAGAGAAAAGAAAGAAAAAGAAGAACAAAATGTCGGATAAATTTTCTGAACTAGAATCAAAAATAGGTTTCAGTTTTAAAGACAAAGACTTATTGCTCACAGCATTAACCCACCGGTCGTATTTGAACGAAAATCCCGGCTGGCGGCTTGACCACAATGAGCGTCTTGAATTTCTAGGTGACGCCGTCTTAGAGCTGGTAGTAACGGAATATCTTTTTAAGAATTATCCCAACCCCGAAGGGGAAATGACCAACTGGCGGGCAGCTTTAGTTAATGCAAACATCCTGTCTAAAATTACCGGAGAATTCGACTTGAACGATTATGTTCTTCTTTCAAGGGGAGAGGCGAAAGACACCGGCCGGGCAAGGCAATAT